>Ga0208337_1000089_pt1 | contig 18225 bp, 11 predicted proteins | sample DeeseametaMP0371_FD_184213 | JGI IMG/M metagenome (GOLD analysis project Ga0208337, IMG submission 184213) | Marine microbial communities from the Deep Atlantic Ocean - MP0371 (SPAdes) | ecosystem: Environmental > Aquatic > Marine > Oceanic | place: East of Porto Seguro, South Atlantic Ocean... | reverse complement strand
CGATACCAATGTGGACATTGCTGCCAAATTAACCAAACGTGAATTCGAGATATTTATTGCGATAGCGATGAATAAATCCCGCTTTGATGTTGCTGACGAGTTGGGCCTATCGGCTAAGACTGTCTCTAACGCACTTACCGTCATTAAGCGAAAGCTTGACGCGGTGCCCTCTCAGTTTTCAGCCATTGCGGCTAAACACGGTTACATCGGTGATGCAGAGCTTTCAGCGTCTCAATCGGTGTCTTTTGTCGAGAAGAGTGAGAAGTAGCCATAGGTTTCCCCTCCTAAAGTAGGAGTCAAATCGGTCTATCGCATCATGGTAGGTACAACGTAAAAGTACCATTATCAAACTACACAACAAACCAAGTTAGTGCGCGTGGTACGCGCAAAGTTATCAAAAGGTACTTCTTATGATTTATGCAAAGCCAGGTAGTGAAGGTTCGGTCGTAAGCTTCAAAGAAAGCTACGGTAATTTTATCAATGGCGAATGGGTAGCACCGGTTAAAGGTGAGTACTTCACCGCAACATCTCCAGTAGACGGCAGCGACATCGCACAAATCCCACGCTCAACATCTGAAGACATTGAGCTTGCGTTAGATGCCGCTCACGCTGCGAAAAAGGGCTGGGCAGATACGTCAGTAGCTGAGCGTTCTAACATTCTTCTGAAAATTGCCGATCGCATTGAAGAAAACCTAGAGCTACTTGCCGTTGCGGAAACATGGGACAATGGTAAAGCCGTTCGCGAAACGCTTAATGCAGACATTCCGCTGTGCGCAGACCACTTCCGTTATTACGCAGGCTGTATTCGAAGCCAAGAAGGCACCATCGGTGAAATTGATAAAAACACGGTGGCGTATCACTTCCACGAACCTTATGGTGTTGTTGGGCAAATCATTCCATGGAACTTCCCGCTACTTATGGCTGCATGGAAACTTGCGCCAGCACTTGTTACCGGTAACGTAGTGGTGCTAAAGCCAGCAGAACAAACGCCAGTATCTATCTTATTGTTCGCCGAACTAATCCAAGACCTACTGCCACCGGGTGTACTAAACATCGTTAACGGGTTCGGGGCAGAAGCCGGACAGGCTCTTGCAACAAGCACAAGAATCGCAAAAATTGCGTTTACTGGCTCTACACCTGTTGGCGGACATATCCTTCGCTGTGCTGCTGAAAACCTTATTCCATCTACCGTTGAGCTTGGCGGCAAGTCGCCAAACTTATTCTTCCCAGACATCATGAATCACGAGCCTGAATTTATTGATAAGTGTGCGGAAGGTTTAGTGCTTGGATACTTCAACCAAGGTGAAGTATGTACGTGTCCTTCTCGAGCGATTATTCACGAAGACATCTATGATGCATTCATGGAAAAAGTGTTGGAAAAAATTCAGAAGATCAAACGTGGCAACCCACTAGACACAGACACCATGGTGGGTGCACAGGCATCTAATGAGCAGTTCGAAAAGATCCTTAAATACATCGATATCGGTAAGTCAGAAGGGGCTCAGGTTGTCACTGGTGGTGAGAAAGAGCAGCTACCTGGCTTTGATGGAGGCTACTACATTCAGCCGACTATCTTGAAGGGTGAAAACCACATGCGTGTGTTCCAGGAAGAGATTTTTGGTCCGGTAATCGCTGTTCAAACCTTCAAAACCGAAGAAGAGGCGATTGAGATTGCCAATAATACAAGCTTCGGACTTGGCGCTGGTGTATGGAGCCGCGATGCGAATGTAGCATTCCGCGTGGGTCGAGCGATTGAAGCAGGTCGCGTATGGACGAACTGTTATCACTTGTATCCAGCTCACGCTGCGTTTGGCGGCTACAAGAAATCGGGCATTGGCCGCGAAACCCACAAGATGATGCTAGATCACTACCAGCAGACAAAAAATCTATTGGTAAGCTACGACATCAACCCACTTGGTTTCTTCTAAGTAAACCTGAGGGCGGCGCCTACCGCCGCCCGCTACTTTTATGCGCATCGCATTTTCCTCAATCATTTTCTTGCTGTTTCTCAGCACCAATGTGTTGGCGCAGTCTGACGCGACAGACATTCCACAAGACATTTACAAAATATTTCCCAACGCTACACGCGTGGGGGAGATGCACACTGACATCAAGGTAACCCCGGTCTATCAGCTTCAGCAACTACTCGGATATGTTTTTGAGTCGAATGACTTTGTCGACTTCATAGGCTTTTCAGGCAAACCGGTTAATGTAGTGATTGGGCTAGACACACAAGGCAATGTGGTCGATCTTTTCGTCAAGCAGCATAGCGAGCCGATTTTTTTGCACGGGCTTGGCGAGAAATCCATGTTTGATTTCGTTGCTCAATATCAAGGGCACAGTGTCAAAGAACGTTTTATCATTGGTGGTAAAAGCAATGTAGGCAAAGACGCTACCTACTTTGATGGGGTTACGAAAGCCACCGTATCGGTGCTGGTTATCAACGATACCATCGTGACATCTGCATTGGCCGTTGCCAGAGCTAAGCTCGATGGCTTTGTTGCGCCTAGCAACAATATTATCAATCCAGACTTTTACGAACCTCTTACTTTTAGCGAATTGGTGGACAAGGGCTACATTCAAAAGCACCAGATTACTCAGCAAAATACCGAAGGGCTTTCGAGAGAAGTGGTTCGGGCGGTTGACGATATTCAAAGCGAGTTTGCTCTTGATGGTGACATCATTGCCGAACACTACTATGCGTTTTTAAGTCTTCCTATTGTGGGGAAAAACCTGCTAGATGAAGAGGAATTTGCTCGGTTACAGGAAAATCTAAATCCGGGTGAAATGGCACTGATGGTACTGAATACGAAAGGGTTCAGCTTTATCAGCGATGAGTTTATTCCCCAAACCACTCCTGAGCATTTACGGGTATCTCAAGGCGGCTTTCCCACAGCTATCCGCGATATCGATTTTTATAGCTTCTATGACCCAGCATTTTCACAAGCATTGCCCGACTACAACGAGATCAAAGTACTTCGAGTAAAATCGAAAGGTGGGCTGTCACTTGACCAAGAAATGGAAATAGCGATTAGTGTGCCGTTTAAGCCGAGTTTCTTCGAGCAAGATGAGCATCTGTTCCCTTTGAAAGTGACACTGCCTAGTGAACTATTTATGGAAAATCCTGAGGCTCAGTTAGCGAAGCCCATTCCGTTGTGGCAGAAAATTTGGAGGGACAGAACCTTAACGATAAGCATCACCGTTGTTTATCTTGTAGCGCTGTCGTTGTTTTTTGCATTCCAGCAAAGGCTAACGCCTTACACCAAGTTTGTGCATACAGTGCGGGCATTTTCCCTTGTGTTCGTGCTGTTTTTTATTGGCTTTTACGCTCAAGGGCAACTGTCTGTTGTCAACATATACACGCTGCTACTGGATATTGTCGACGGATTTTCCTTAGAGGTATATCTTCTCGACCCGGTCATTTTTATTTTGTGGAGCTTTGTATTTGTCTCGTTGTTTATCGTTGGGCGGGGACTATTTTGCGGCTGGCTTTGCCCCTTCGGAGCACTCCAGGAAATGATGGGAATACTGGCTGAAAAGCTCAGGATAAAACAAATTAGAATTAAGCCACAGCACCACAAACGGGCACAAAAAATTAAATATGGGTTGCTTATAGGGCTTGTTGCGTGCTCATTTTATTCGCTAAACCTTGCAGAGAAGCTCGCTGAGATAGAGCCGTTCAAAACGTCCATAACCCTACACTTTGTTCGATATTGGCCTTTTGTACTGTATTCGGTTTTATTGCTGCTACTTAGTTTAAAAATTCATAAAGTGTACTGCCGCTATTTATGTCCGTTGGGAGCGGGGCTTGCCATTTTGGGGCGTTTCCCTTTAGTTAAATTGCTTACACGTAAAGATGCCTGTGGTAATCCGTGTCAGCTGTGCAAACAAAAGAAATGTGGTATTGATGCTATAGAACAAGACGGCAGCATTGACTATGCTGAATGTATTCAGTGCCTTGAGTGTGTGGTTACGTTAGATAACCCTGACTTGTGCAAAATCGATAAATATAAAAAGAAAAAGGTGCCAACGCGTGTCAAAAACCTCAATCCTGTCCGCACTTAGTCAACCTGCTAATAGCAAGGTTAACGATGACAACCATTCTAGTTTATACGGTGCTAAAGAAGCCTGCCGTGATGTGGCCAATGAGATTTTAGCCAACGTTAAGTGCGATGAAATAGAGCTATTACTCTTTCATACCAGCACGCTGTTTGACTTAGACACCGTAGCAAAGGAAATCTCCGCACGTTTTCCGCACGTGAATATTGTTGGCTGCACCAGTGCTGGAGAATTTAATAAAAATGGGTACGGAACAGAAAAGCTCTTGGCCGTCGCGTTTTTGAAAAACGAATTTTCTATTGCCACAGCATTGGTGCCTAATTTAGGCGAAGTAAACTTTGATGAAGCCCACGATATTGCCAGTGGTTTGCGCCGAGCCTTACAGGGGAGGGAGCGTCGTTACGATACAGAGCAGCACTTCGTTATTTCTGTGCTCGATGGACTTACCCGCCATGAGGAACATTTTCTAGAAACCTTTGCGACCGCATTTGGCAATATTCCACACTTAGGCGGTAGCGCTGGCGACGATTTAAAGCTTGAAGCCACCTATGTGTTTTACAACGGTGAATTTCATCGAGACGCAGCAGTACTGCTGCTTGTTGGCACGGGAAAGCCCTTCACCGTGTTCTCCATTGATCACATTAACTCTCCCGTATCGAAGCTGGTGGTCACCCACGCCGATCCTGAGTCGCGAACCGTGTATGAAATAAACGGTGAACCTGCTGCGCAGTATTACGCCAGTTTATTGGGAATGAAAGCTGAAGACTTAACGCCGGATGTGTTTTCCATGTTTCCCCTTGCAGTGATGGTAGGGGGCAAATATTTCATCCGCTCTATTCAAAAAGTAGATTTGGCCACTAACGCCATTACCTTCTACTGCGCGGTAGATATTGGCATTATTCTTACATTTGTTCAGCTGGGTGACTGCATTGAAGCATTAGAAAGTAAACTAGACAAGCTGCGCGCTCAGCTTGGCGAGCCCGAATTTGTCTATGCTTGCGATTGCTTTTTGCGAAGGCTCGAAATTCAACAGGGCAAAAACGACCACGAAATAAGACGGCTACAGCAAAGGTACAATGTCGCGGGCTTCAATGCCTATGGCGAGCATATTCACTCGGTTCACTTGAACCAAACGTTTACGGGGGTGTATTTTGCAGCCCAATAATCAATTTACCGACGTGGAAGCGCTCCAAAAGGCCCTTTACGAGCAACGGCGTGAAAACGAAAAGCTTGAAAAAATAAACGCAGCGCTGATGTATCGCATGGAAGAGGGCGGTTTTAATCATCACAGCTACCGCGCCTTCGAACATTCGGTTCAACTTTCTGAAAAAGTGAGTCAGAAAACCGAAGAACTGCAGTCAGTACTGCAAAAGCTGGAGCAGTCAAACGCCGAACTGGTGCGGGCTCACGAAGAAACCCATCAGGTTAAACAGCGTTTACACGACGCCATTGAAAGCACTAATCAGGCGATGGTGTTGCTAGATAGACTGGGCGGGATCATCTTCTTTAATCGGCACTTTGAAACTGTTTGGGATGACCTTTCCATTACCCCTAAAATTGGCGATAACTATTACGATATCACCCAAGCTGCCAAGCATTCCGGGGTTATTCGCCGCGCCCTGCCTGCTGATGTCGAAGGCAGGATGATCTATCAGTTGTCGAACCGGCGATGGTATCAGCTGACCAATCGACCCACGCAAGAAGGCGGGAACGTTATTCTGTTTAACGACATCACTGAAGTAAAACTGCTTGAATCGAATCGTTACGAGCAAGTCATTAAAGAGAAAAACAAGCTGTTGCAAAGCCTTATCGATAATATTGATGTTGGAATATTGCTCATTGATAAAGAAGGTGGCATTGCGTTTTGGAATAACACGTTTTTGACCCAGTCAAACGTGCCCCAGCACGTACTGGTAAACAGTAAGAATATTTATGCCCTTCAAAATAACCGTCACTGGAGCGGGCTCAACTTAAACCCGGTGGGGCCAAGTACCCAGATTATACACGAGCAATTGGTGGTTGAACGCAACATCACTACACTGCCCGACGGCAATACGCTGTGCACGTTCACCAATGTTACATCGCAGCATCACTACGCGGAAACGCTGAAGCAAAACGAAAGCTGGATCCGCATGATAACCGATAATGTACCGGCGCTTATTGCTTACATTGGTACCGATAAAAAGTTTCAATACACCAATAAAGGTTATCGCGATTGGTATGGCGTTAGTGAGCAAGACATTAATGATATGCCTATGGATCGAAGCCATCTGAAAGAGGTTTACCCCAATCTTATTCAGTACTTGCGCCGTGTTAACCAAGGCGAAGTGGTGAGCTTTCAAAGCAAAGAAAAAAATGCTCATGGCGACGTTGGCTTTTTACAGAAAGTTTATTTGCCTCATTTCAATGAATCTGGCGATATCACCGGGCACTTTGTCTTGGCAACAGACGTGTCGCAGCAGGTAGAAAGCCAACTCCAGCTTAAAGCGGCTAAAGACCAATTAGAATCGAATGTAGAAAAGCGTACCCGTGAACTCAATCACGCCAACATCGCCCTTCAAGAAGCGATTGATTCAAAGAGCAAATTTTTGGCTGCTATTAGCCACGATCTTATGCAGCCCCTTAGCGCTGCCATCTTGTTCAACGAAACATTGAAAGATCAAGTGGATAGTTCATCCAGCCCCATTGTTACCGCCCTCGATAATTCACTGTCTGATTTACATGGCCTTATTCGCACGCTTATTGAAACATCCAAACTGGACGCTGGGGTGTTACAGCCCGATAAGCAGCAAGAAAATGTATTGCCGTTACTTATGCAGCTAGCCGAAGAGTTTACGCATATCAGTAAAGACTACAGTGTAGATTTTCGCTATCGCTTGAAAGAAGCTTTCGTGGTGACAGACGTGAACTTACTTTCTCGAATATTGCGAAATTTATTAATAAATGCAATGAAATACGGTGCCAACGGCAAGGTGTTACTGGCAGCACGAAAGGTGAATGAGAACCTAGAAATTAGCATCTATGATCAAGGTGTGGGTATAAGCGAAGACGATCAGAAAGTTATTTTTAAAGAGTTTTCCAGATTAGAAAACGATTTTAACTACTCTTACAGTTTGGGTCTGGGATTATACATTGTAGATAAAATGAGTAAGTTGCTAGAGCACGATATTCGAGTGCGCTCGAAAGAGGGCGTAGGCGCATGTTTCACGGTGACCATTCCTATTACCGAAGTGTGTGATACGAGTCAGGAACAAGACTATCTTTATACTTTGGAGCCATCGTTACCAGATTACGTTTTGGATAAGCATATATGGCACATTGATAACGATGCGAATATGCGCATTGCTATGCAAACGTTGTTCGCAAACTGGGACATGGAAGTAGACACTTTCTCAGGTTTTGAACAATGCAGTGCTGTAAATAATGGCAGTTTTGACGAGTGCGACATGCTTATTGTCGATTACCACCTAGATGAAGAAGAAACCGGTTTAGACATTGCGAAACGCGTAAGAAAAATCGCGCCTTCAATGCCCATTATGATTTGCACCGCTAATCACTCAAAAGCGTTAGCGAATGAACTTGAAGGCACCGACATTCAGCTGCTGCACAAACCTCTTAACTCCGCGGTGCTTAAGGCGGCGCTAGTATCAAGCTTGCATGGCTAAAAGTATAGGAACATGGGGCCTGTTAATCTTCGGTGCACAGCAAAGATCAACAGGTCTTAATTAAATACGTACTGGTTAAAGTCGATATTCGCGGCACTGGCCACAACCTTTACTCGGTTGCTGGCGCCTAATTTTTTGAGAATAGATGAGACGTGAGACTTAACCGTGGTTTCAGAAATATTAAGCTCGTAGGCAATCACTTTATTGGCTAACCCTTGAGTTAGATATTTCAGTACAGTCAGCTCTTTTCGTGTTAATGAACGAATTTGCTCAGGCGAAATACCGTTGTCATTGGTCATGCGTGTTCTGGTAGACGGCGTTCTCAATATCTCTGATGGTAAACACACGTTCCCTTCAAAAATACTCTCTATAGATGTGGCTATTTCTTCAATTTTGCTGCTTTTTGAAATAAAGCCAACGGCACCATAAGAAATGGTTTGCAGTATATTTTGCTTTTCCGTTTCAGCGGAAATAATCACTACAGGTACATTAGGGTGTTGGTTTCGAATTTCTAAAAGTCCGTTTAAGCCACAGGTTTCCGGCATATTTAAATCAAGCATGATTAAGTCGAACTTCGCGTCTTGCTCTAGCAACGTTAACGCTTCAGAAATTGAATTGGCTTCGAGGGTTTCTGAGTCGGGAAACTTTTTCCCTAAGATAGTAATCATTGCGTGACGAAAAATAGGGTGGTCGTCAATTATCAAGATACGGTGCATGGTCTTTCCCTCAGCTAAAAAAGCGACATTTGCCGCTGGCCTTGTGACTTATTTGGGCTGGCGTTTTATTCACACATAAGCCTTTTAGTAAGACAAAATTATGGCGTAAATGAAACGCTTCAAAGTGACCAAATTCCCCGAAATATTAAAAGCTAAACAGTCACTTCACGTGTTTACAATGTTAACATTAATATAACATTAAATCAGGCCTAATAAGACCAATGGCTTATAATAAAAAAGCACGTAAGACCAGTACTGACGGGACTTTCGTTCTATAACTCGTCAAGTAACTGCCTTCTTTTTTCGGCGTATTCTGTTTCGCTAATTAGGTTTGCCTTTTTTAGTGCGTCTAACCGTTTAAAACGAGCAACGATATCGTTTTCTGCTGGTAAGGGGGCCGAGCCAGCTACGTCTTTCTTACTGGGTGTGTTTTCCCTATTCGCTGGGGAAAGTGTTTCCTTTTCTACAGGTGCATCAAATGCCAGCTGAGTCGGTGCGACCACCCAATCGAAGCGATTTTCCGTTTTTAGTTCTATACCAGGTGCGGAAAAAGAGAGTGGGGAATCGAATGAGAACTTTGCTTGTTTCCGGTTACCAAAATCAAAGTCGTATTTTACCAAGCCCTGAGAAGTAGGATCATAAGCCATTTCGTAGGCTTTATTGGCTACTTTATCGAACTCGCCAATAAGAATATTGAGCTGGTCGTCTGCAACGAAAATACTGCCTGCAACGTAATACGTTTGGGTTTTAAGGCCTGCCAAATAGCGCTTCTCTTTACTAAGGGCAAAAATTACGTCTTGCTGAGCAGTCGCTGTTCGCAGCGCCTCAGGCAGATAGGCGGCAAGTAACGCAACCTGTTCGTTGGAAAAAAGCGGTGTTGACGTATTTTTGTTCTTAACCACCTGAATAGCGCTAAGTATGGCGGATACATCCTGCTCTTGCAGCGTAAAGGGGTGCTGGTTGGCACGCATGTCACTGTCTGTTTCGTTTTGCTTTTCAACAAGGCGAATAAAATTGTTTTTGTCCTCCTGAAATATGACCTGTGCGTCTGCGATATGTACTGTCGTTATGAAGAGTAGGGTTAACAGAAAGGGTTGAGCTGAACGTAATGAAAATAGAGATATATTTTTCATGATCTTTCCTTTTTCAATAGGAAAAGCGAGAGTAAATCTCGCTTTTTTATGTCATATCTTCGAGCTTAATTTTAATTTCTGATTTATGCTTAAAATTATTCTTTTTTTTATCATTAATTAAATGAATCGAGTAATTTTTAAATTTCAGAGTAATTAGATATAAGTTCAACGTTAAAATATGACTGATTTTTAATTCTCAATTAAAAGAACACAGTGCCACCTAGTTGAATTAGGGTTAAGTCTTCTGCGCTGTTATAAATTCCTTGCGCAGATTCTGAACCATCAATATCTAAACTTAGATTTTCGTATTTCGCGTACACCAAGAAGCGCGAGCCAAAATATTGTTCTGCTGCAACACCCCACTGACTAAGCTCTGAGCCGGTAACGCCATCTAAATGAGCCATGCCGTATTGGTCGTTATAACTGGCATATTCAGCATAGAAAGCAGAATCACCAAAGCGATTAAACTGTTTTCTTATGCCTGCTTTAAAGTAATAAGCATCTGTATCGTCACCCGACCCAACAATCGCATCGTCAGCTTCTTCCATCTGATAAGTGGCTACCCCAAATACTCCTGACTCAATATGCATGAGCCCTGCTTGCAGTTGCAGCGTAGTTGAACTGTTGCCCCCAACATTGCTACCGCCATCTTTATTCACTGAGTAACCTGCATGAAGGTTAGTTTTGAAGCCTTCGTGCTCAGCCGCATACTTAACCGCAATATCGTAAATTTCGTCGTTTGCATAACCTACTGCAATACTCACGTTGCCCATTTGAGGGAGATCGTAGCGCACACCGTTGCGATATATGCCGTTACAGTCAATACCAATACCCAAGCCAGGCGTTGCTAAGCACTGAGCAAATTGACCCCACGCGACATTGGTTGAACCTTCTTCTACGCCTCGAATAAAGAAGCCATTTGCTCTAAATAATGGAGAAATTCCCGACCAGATTGTGCCAGAAGGATCAGCTAGAACGGCAATGTTATCGGTGGGAAGGCTTTGTAAACCAATGGTGATTTTACCCCAGTCGCCACCAAAGTAGAGGCTACTGCCCAACAGGCCTATGTCGCCGCCGTTGAAGGTGTCTAAGTTATCCTGATTGGCAAACAAAAGCGGGGTTTGATGGCCACCACCGGCGTAGTTGGGTGCGCCTGAAAGAGGTTCAATAATGACCTCAAAGCCCACGTCCATGCCTTGTTCTTCCAGTTTATAATTCCCTGAAAGCGTAATACGGCTGCCTAGCGTTGTACCGTTGTCTGAAAGTTGTGCCACATCACTACCCACACCGTCGTCGTAATAGGTTAAGCCTTCATTTATCCATCCAGAGATATTCCATGAATAGGGCTCGTCCTGGGCAAAACTATGGCTACTGACTGTGCTTAAAATGGCAATAGATAAACAGGTTTTTGTAAATGTATTCTTTTTCATTTTACTGTCCCAATATTGGTAGTGTTGATTAATTACAGTGGCTTTTTATTTTTATTTTTGACTGGTTTTAATGCTTTCGGTGTCCAGTAAATTGATAATAGGTTCTATTGAATTTTGAACCATCGGCCGTAAGGCGTGTTAATCTCCTTCTTTAGTAGCGGGAAAATTAAATGTATAAATGATAAAAAACGCGACTACTGTGAAAAAGTAAGTCGCGTTTTTTTGATTTTTTTGCAGCTTTTGTGTGGATAAAAGCGCGTGTGGTAACAACTGCTATCTGATTCTGAGGGATCCCCACGAATTTAGCATGTAATCTTGCTCATGCAAGCTTCAGCGGTGAGTTCATCAAGCCAGCGGATCGTCTTTTTCCACTGATGCAGGGTAAATCGCATTGAGGTGTTAAAAGCTCTCAAGCCAAGAAAGTGAAAGGATAGTACGGATTTTGTTTCGGTATTTGCCTGAAAGCGTCGATGCTTGTTACTGACAACTAATAGCATGCCCAACAGTACAGCCACTAACGAAGCCAGTGTGGTAAGCAAGACCAGAACAGTAATGCGTGTCTTGGTTGTGCTGCGATTATTTTCATACCCCAGACCAAAGCGCGTGCTTTTCATATCCCGAAAGCCTTCTTCTATTTGCATGCGCTGGCGATAAATATCGATGACTTGTTTAGATAAGTGACGATGGTAGGGCAATGACGTCGCCAGTAGCCACGGATCTCTTGCGCCATCAGCATATTTCAATGAATTGGTATCCCGTTGGCGCGAGCCATTGGCATTAAACGCTCGTCGACCTTTCGCTTTCTCTTTAACCAACACCAAGGTACAGGCAAAAGGTCGTGACTTGACGATAAGCGCGTTATCAAATCGCTTGGGCCGTGTTGTAGCCTTTAGATAAAGCTCAGCGATAGATTGCCATTCATTACCGCCATCCAGCGAATATAAATGTGGCTTTCGCACACGTCCGACAATATGCCATCTCAATGCCTGCACTTCACGAAACCACGGCGATTTGTAGCCCGCATCAGTGACAATAATGGGCTGGCAGGTATCCGGTAAGAGCGTGTGCAATATCTCTAAAAAGTCTCTATGTGTAGTCGCTTTTGCACTGGCTTTTCTATCATGCACTTCCTGATAAAGGGTAATAGGCCGCCCTTTAACGACAATTGCGGCGCGAAGTAAAAAGTGCTTTTTGCACTTATCCAAATCTGACCAGTCAACGGCAATGACAGGATGTTTACAGGTACAAAATAACCGGCAAATCATTGCATAGATAAACGGTACTTCACGCTGGAGGTGACCATTAGATAACAGCCGGTCAGCCCGCTTAATACGGTGTTTCTCATAGGCATTGGAACGGATACCGCGCCCCATACTGGTCACAGTGGCCGAACCGCTCTCAATCAAGCTTCGCACACAGGCGACAACGGCCTGTTTGCGGGTTTTATGCATTTTATGGCTGACAAAAGAGACAAGATTGTTCAATATAGAGCGTGCATTCATGGTGTTTTCTGTGTTGGTTTTTTTTGGCGAAAGATCTGATCACCAAATGCCATGAATGTTCCCTAACTCTTTGACTTTATTTTACTATTCGTGGGGATAGCTCAGTATCTGATTAGAATCTCGCTTTTAGATTTACACTGACCATTCGCGGTTGTGCGGGGCCCACGAACTCTGCACCTTCTACGTCGGGATAAATGTCTTCTAATACCTCATCAGCCTCGCCATACGTGCCAAAGGTTTCATAGTCTTTGTCGAACACATTGTTCACACGTAGCGATGCGGTAAATGTGTCGTTGAACCGGTACGATGCATAAATGTTTGCAATAACGTATCCGTCAATCTTTTCGTTTTCGTTAGCCTCATCGCCCCTAAAGTACTGACTAGATGCTGAAATAACTTCTGCGCCTAAACGCGCTTTATCCGTTAAGGCGTAATCTGCGTAGAGCTTGACTAAATGCTCTGGCTGGCCTGGAATTTTGTCACCTGGTGTTACGAGTCTGTCTGGACCCTGAGGGTTAAAGGGGCTAAACGACGTGAATGTTGATTCATAGGTTGCGTTAAGATAGTTGTAGTTTAACCGGTAGGTTAGTTTTTCCCACGTTGAGCCTACGCTGAATTCAACGCCCTGACGCTGGGTTTCATCAACGTTAATAAAGTATCCGCGAGAGGCAACAGAGCCTGCTTGTTGGAAGATAATGTCGTCCTTACTTCTACTGTGAAAAACATTTAGCATCAGGTCGATGTTATCAATGCGTGTGGTGTAGTTCGCTTCAATAGTTTGGGTGACCACCTGATCAAGAGGAGGATCGGCCACAAAACCGTTCGGTAAGCGGCACGGGTCGTCTTCATCTGCACAGCTTAACTCTGCTGGGCTTGGCGTTCTTGAAGACTGGCTGATTGCAAGATTCAACTGGCTTTGCTCATCAATAGTAATGTCTACACCTACCGCTGGGTTAAATTGGGTAAAACGGTGATTGCCGTCCAATGAACCTTCACCGTCATCAATCAGGTCTTCCATAACAATATGGTCTCGGTTAAAACGTCCACCAAGATTGAGTGATACGGCTGAAGAGAGCTGTGTACTATTCATGAAAAATAGCGACCATGCGGTGGTGTCTACATCTAATCTAACCCTGGCTTCTTGTGCCATGAGCCCGTCGATGGGTAAAACGGTGCGTGAGTCTTGTGCAGATTCGTTTTCCAAAATACCAAATGTAGTATCAGCGGCGTAGTTAACATCTCCTTTGGTGTAGCTGGCACCAACAATTAACTCTGAACTGAAGCCGCTTAAGGCATATTGTTTTGCTAGCTGAAAAGATAACCCAGTAGCTTTGGCGTCTGTCCGGCCCGTATTGTATGTTCCATCAAGTTCATCTGCGTCCACATCTGATATTTCGGCAAGCGCAGTGTCGTCATCAAAGCCAATAAATTCAACCGCTTCTATATCGTCGCCTTCTCCTACAACAGGCAAATCATCGTCATCATCGTCGTCGCCATCATCATCACTATCAAGCGGAGCATCATCATCGTCGTCATCATCTTCAAATTCACACAGTGTTACGCGTCCATCAGCGAACTGGCAGGCACCAAAATCACTGTCATCGCCGTTGATTGATTGAGTTTGTGTGTCGCGATAAAACATATTGGCGGTTAAAGATAAGGTGTCAGTTAAAACGAAATCACCGGTTATATTAACGTGCGTAAGTTCGTTGTTGGTCTGATCGGGGTGGGTGTAGACCGCTTCTCTTCCTTCAATATCCAGCAGTTCAATAGGCGACGCACCATTTCCGAGTAACTCGTTATCGGCCATAAAGAGGTTCATGTCGAGATGCATTTTGTCACTTTTATAGGCAAGCGATGTAAATACTTGCTGCACTTCAGATGGCGAATAGTCACGCCAGCCATCTTCCTCATAATGATTCAGGTTCACGTAATACGCCCAGTGATCGTTATGACCACCTGATTCCACAGACGCGGCTTTCTGGCCGAATTGTCCAGCCTGTAAATCTATTTCGTTGGCGTTGAAGCTAAACCCTGTTTTCGTTCTTAGCGCAAGGGCGCCGCCTAGCGTGTTTTGGCCAAACAGAGGGTTTGAACCAGAGTACAAAGAAACGGTATCTATAGCATCTAGAGGCATTAGGTCCCAATGCACAGTATCGCCAAACGCTTCATTAACCCGACCGCCGTTTAAGTACACCGAAATGCCCTGAGGTAGACCAAGCAGCGGAGAGGCAGTAAACCCGCGGTATTGCAGATCGGGTTGGAACGGATTGTTTTGAACATCGTTTAGGTTCACGCTTGCCAGCTGAGTTTTGAGTAGCTCCGGTAGTGAACGGTTGACGCTCCCTTCAATGTCATCTTGAGTGAGTGTCTGAACGTTACCAAATACGGCAGAGTTATTGCTGTTGGCGCTAAGCGGTGTCGCTCCCTGTACCTCTATAACCTCGTAGTGGTCCATTGCATCGTTAGCTTCTGCAGCAGAGCTAAACGCATAGGTTACAGCGCTTGCAATAATCGCAAGAGCAAATGGTGAACGGGCAAGTTGATGTGTTGGGGATTGTGCAACGTTTTGGCTAGAGCTTTTAGTAGAAATTCGCGTAGGCATGGTCTTGACTGCTTCGTTATTATTTATACTTTCAGTATTGCCTTAACCATTCCCTAAAAATATCCTCCTTAAGTGGGAGGAAGTATCATAAATTGGTAGCAGTGTTTTTTCCCGAATTCCCTACGAGAGAATCGATAAAACCTTATGACACCAGTTTTCACGCTCTGTGATATTTGTATCGCTGGCACCAAATAGAAAAAGGTTATTTTCATAGGTTGCAGCGCCCAGTGCGTAGCATTCCCCCGAGGTTCTTGGTTGCCAGAAAAGGTGGTGTGCCAGTACCGCTTGTAGTCTTGACTGTTGATAGAACGCGATGCGATACACCCAGTGCGAAGCAATGTGTTCAGCGTTAAAGCGTTTCAAATTGGTGGTCTTGTTGGCGAGTGGCCGCAATAAACGTGGAAGTGCAGGCAAGTGCTCTAACGCAATAAAATGTCGGTATTTAGAGTTAAGATGCGGTATTAAAAGTGACTGCTCGCTATTGGAAGCGCTGGCTTGCGCGGAAAAGTCTTTGCGTGCCTTTCTAATCCGCTCGCGAGCGACTGATTTTTCTGGTGAAGGTAGAGCCCTCAGGTAGGAGTGCGATACCTTATTAGCACTCGCTAAATAAGTGCTTTTGGTGGCACAATCTTTGGCGGCACACTCGTTAGAACCCAACGCATCTGTTAGTTGCGCAAAATAGCGAATAGCCGCCCCCACACCTTCTGCATGTTTATCAGTGTCTGGCATTGGCTTTGAAGGTCTAATATCAAATGAGGCAAGACACGCGGATACCACATGTTTTAGTTGTCGCAGCCTTTTATCATTATCATCGCTCACGAGCTTGTGTGTCAGATTTTGTGAAAGCTTTGGAAGTGCTTCTATCGAAAGCTCGCTTGCTACTTCCTTCATCGCTTCGTTTGTGACGAGGCGAATTGCAAAATTGCCTTGTTGATTGATTTCGGGGTCGATAAATAAAGTGTTTTCAAGGCCTGCTACGGTGCTAAGTGTTGCTTCTTGCTGTAGTAAACCATTTAAAAAGCACTGAGGAAACCACCAGGTTAATACATGCCTTATTGATTCGTTTTCGCCTTTTGTCGTTTGCGCATCAAGAGAGGCTTCTTTGTCTAAATGTGAGTGTTCACGTTGAGATGCGTGCTGACTCAGAGAGGCGTTTCTGTTCAGTGTTGATTCTTCGCTCAAAGCTGTTTCCGCGCTCAGGGCTGTAACAACCTCCTTGCACTGCTCAAAAAAGTGGGCTGAATTACTATAAACCAGCGTGGTGATATTGCTTGGCTGATACCACTGGCGTTTGTAGTCTTGAAGCGCTTGAATGCTGTTGCTGCCTATGGTTTGTGTAAAACCACCCGCGTGTTGATAGGCATTTTTATTGGTATCGGTTAATCGAATAGCGGCGTTTAATGCATAGTCGCTGTTTGTCTCTAGCATGGCGAGCTCGTTAAAAATAACCCCGTCACGCTCTAAGATTACCTCATCGGTACCGTAATCCCGGTTAAGCAGGCCACAGTACAGGTAATTTACAGCATCAAGCAGCACGTTCGCTTTTTCAGACGAAGCGAAAAAGAAGGTGTACTCGGCGAGTGTGGTAGCGTTAATAGTGACGGGCAGAAGTGTATTAGCCGTAAAAAGTTCGTGGGCAGTTGGGTATTGGTGAGAGCGTCGAAAGCTCATGTGCTCTGCTAAATGAGACAACCCAGTGTGGCCTGCTGCAGGGGTTTTTAGCGCAAAAACAATGCTATGCATCTTTGACCCAGAGCCAGCTTTAATGAAATGAAATTCAGACATACACTTTTATCATTACGGGTTAACGGTATCTCTTTTTGTTTCGTACTTATTGCAGCCCATTTACTTCCTAGTACTTACCTCGTAGCACTTACTTCTAAGATGGGAATCGGCTTTTCCACCTTCCGATACTGTAGTGCCTTCGACGGTGCAGTACCTGCTTTATCGGTAATGCCTTTCATCAAATGGTGATCGGGCGACTTGCTGCAAACCGGATCCGTCTTATACATATCACCTGTTAGCAGGTAGGCCTGACATCGGCAGCCGCCAAAGTCTTTATCTTTTTCATCGCAGTCCCTACAGGGCGACGGCATCCAACTATCGCCACGGAAATGATTAAAGCTAAAGTCTTGGTGCCAAATATCGTGCAACGAGCGTTCTTTCACATTAGGGAAGCGAAGAGGCAATATCTTTGCGCTGTGACACGGAAGGGCACTGCCATCTGGCGTTACGGTTAAAAACGTTGTGCCCCAGCCATTCATGCACGCCTTAGGGCGAGATTCGTAGTAGTCGGGCGACACAAATATGAAGGTTGGCCCTTTACCGTTTTGCTGCGCGCGATAGCGGTTCACTGCGGCCTCAGCTTTCTGTAGCTGCTGTGACGTAGGCAGCAAATGGTCTCTATTTTCATAGGCCCAGCCGTAATATTGCACGGTAGCTAGCTCGACAAAATCAGCGTTCAGCTGCTCGCTGAGCGCCATCACGTCTTCTATTTCGTGAATGTTCTGCGCGGTAATACAGAAGTTAAGCACCATAGGGTAGTTGTATTGTTTTACCAGCTTCGCAATTTTAAGTTTTTGTTCAAATGAGTGACGCTTGTTGCCTATTAAGTCGTTGACTTCAGCATTGGCTGCCTGAAAGCTCAGCTGAATGTGGTCAAGGCCGGCTTCTTTGAGTTTGGCAATACGTTTTTCTGTCATGCCAATGCCAGAGGTGATCAAGTTGGTGTAAAAACCCAAAGCCCGCGCATAAGCGACTAAGTGCTCTAAGTCTTTTCGAAGCAATGGCTCTCCGCCAGAAAAGCCCAATTGCACGGCGCCCATTTCCCGCGCTTCACGCAGCACACGCTCCCAATGCTCAGTAGAGAGCTCATTAAATGTTTCTTCCATGTTTACTGGGTTAGAGCAATAGGGGCAATGCAATGGGCACTGATAAGTAATTTCGGCTAGGAGCCACAGCGGAGGCGTTATGGTATTTGGTACGTCGGTTTGTAAATCAACGTCTGTATTATTCGTCATAGCGGATCCACTTCTTTTGCTCGGCATGGACCAGAAATGCATGAACATCTTCTTCTAAATCTTCAGGTGCATCAGGGAACGCCTGGCGAAGCTCA
>Ga0208337_1000085_pt1 | contig 18673 bp, 19 predicted proteins | sample DeeseametaMP0371_FD_184213 | JGI IMG/M metagenome (GOLD analysis project Ga0208337, IMG submission 184213) | Marine microbial communities from the Deep Atlantic Ocean - MP0371 (SPAdes) | ecosystem: Environmental > Aquatic > Marine > Oceanic | place: East of Porto Seguro, South Atlantic Ocean... | reverse complement strand
AGGTTTAACTATTAATGGAGTAAAAAAAATATTAAATAATCCAGAAATTCACTCTCTTGACGATAATATGAATTTGGGTATATATAAGACAGATTTGAAAAATACCAAAATTATTAAAGACAAAATAAAAAAGATCTCTAAAATTATAAGCGAGTTGAAAAAATTTAGAAATGGCTAAAAAAACTTCTATAAAAGTACGTCTTGTCCCAGAAAACAAACCAAATAGTCCTTTTTTTTATTATGTTAAAAAACCTACATCTGGTGAAAAAGCAAAAGTAAAGCTAAAAGTGAAGAAATATAATCCTGCAACACGTAAGCACGAAATGTTTATTGAGAAAAAATTACCACCTCATAGTAAATAATTATTTTTTTTTAAAATTTCTTCTTTGAAAATCAACATAGCTCCAAATCATAGCTTGCCATATTCTTCTTGTTATTTTTGGATCAATGCCATTTTTAATTGATTTATTTTTAATTTTTTTAAAAATTTCATTATTTCTTTTGTGATCAACAATTTCTTTTCTAAATTTTTTTAAACTCAACATATATTTAACAATTTGAGTTCTTTTTTTAATTAAGTTGAAAATTTTTTGGTCTAATTGATCAACTTTATTCCTAGCTATATTCAGTTTTTTTTTATTCATTATGGTGACAAATAAGCAATTTTTAATTTATTAAATAGATATGTATATTAATTTCATGTCTAAGAAAAATAAAAATATTTATATTTCATATTGGTTATTGTTAATAACTTTTCTAGTAGCTTTAATGATTGTTGTAGGAGGATTAACCAGATTAACCAACTCAGGATTATCAATTACTAGATGGGATTTAATCTCTGGTATATTACCACCCTTATCGTTAAATGAATGGGAAAAATCATTTTCGTTCTATAAACAAATACCTGAATACAGTTTGTTAAATTCATCAATGACTTTAGAACAATTTAAGACTATTTACTGGTGGGAATATACACATAGATTATTAGGACGTATTGTTGGATTGTTCTATTTAATACCTTTACTTTATTTTACATTTAAAAAATTAATAAAAAAAAATTCATTAATTTCTTTTTACCTAATTTTATTTCTTATATTTTTTCAAGGTTTTATCGGATGGCATATGGTTAAAAGTGGCTTAACTGAAAGAACTGACGTGAGTCATTATCGTTTGGCTTTACATTTGACTTTAGCTTTTATTATTTTTATTTTACTGCTTTGGAATTATCTTAAATATAAAAATCAACTTGTAATTATTTCCAATAAAAAGTTACCATTATATCTGTCGGTTTTTTTTATATTTTGTGTGCTGGTTCAAATATCTATAGGTGCTTTTGTATCAGGCTTGGACGCTGGCCAAATATATCAATCATGGCCATTAATGAATCAAAGTTATTTTCCTAATGATTCTAATTTAAAAGATTTATTTTCTTTGAATTTATTTGAGGTACCATCATTAGTTCAATTTATACATAGAAATATGGCATATTTTCTATTTTTATTGTTTTTGATCATTGGAACAATAACATACAAGTATAGTGATTTTGCTTATTTAAGAAAAACTACTTTATTAGTTTTTGTTTCGCTTTTTTTACAAATTATTTTAGGAATTTTAACAGTATTATCAGGAGCGCACATAATTTTAGCATCTATGCATCAAATGGGTTCAATACTTTTAATTACAACATCTTTAATTCTAGTATTTAAAAACTCTAGAATTAACTAACAGCTTTTAGCTTTACGTTTCCAGAGGTTTCTAAAGCTTGCTTTAAGTCTGCAATAATATCATCAGGATGTTCAATTCCAACTGATAATCTTATATATCCAGGTGTTACTCCAGCAGCCAATAATTCTTTTTCAGTTAATTGACTATGAGTTGTTGTAGCTGGATGAAGAGCTAAACTTCTTGCATCTCCAATATTAGCCACGTGATAAAACATTTGTAAAGCTTCTATGAATTTTTTACCCGCTTCAACACCACCTTTTATTTCTATTCCAACAAGCGCTCCATTTCCTCCTTTGAAATATTTTTTTGCTCTATTTGCTATTTCTCCTTTGTAAAGAGTTGGATATATCACTTTTTCTATACTTTTATGTGTTGATAGGAAATCAACAACTTTTTCTGCATTTGAACAATGTTGTCTAAACCTTAGTGGTAAAGTTTCTAAACCTTGGATATGTTGAAAAGCGTTATCTGGGGATAAACAAGATCCCAGGTCACGAAGTAATATAACTCTTGCCCTTACAGCAAAAGCTACATTCGCTCCTGTTAATTCTGGAACAACTTTACCCCACACAGCTCCACTATAACTTGGATCTGGTTCATTAAATAAAGGATGTCTTTTTGGATCTGCAGTCCAATCAAAGTTTCCTCCATCAACTATAATTCCACCAATTACCGTACCATGACCTCCTATATATTTTGTTAATGAATGCACAATTACGGCAGCTCCATGTTCAAATGGTTTACAAATGATTGGCGCTGCAGTGTTATCCACTATTAAAGGTATGTTATATTTTCTTCCAATGTCAGAAACTTCTTTGATAGGAAAGGCTCTCAAATATGGATTAGGTAAAGTTTCAGCATATATGGCTCTTGTTTTATCATCAAATAATTTTTCAAAATTTTTCGGATCTATAGGATCGGCATACCTTACCTCTATCCCTTGTCTTTTGAGTGTATGAGTAAACAAATTTACAGTTCCACCGTACAGGTCTGTTGAACTGATAACATTATCACCTGCTTGAGCAACATTTAGTAAAGAAAATGCTGAAGCAGACTGTCCAGAGCTAACTGCTAGAGCAGCCAGACCCCCTTCTAATGCCGCAACTCTTTTTTCCAATGCATCACAGGTTGGATTCATTATACGCGTATATATGTTTCCAAACTCTTTTAAGGCAAAGAGATTAGCTGCAGTATCTGTATCCTTAAATTGATAAGAGGTAGTCCGATATATAGGTACAGCCACTGCCGTAGTGGCAGGATCACTTCTGTATTCTCCTCCATGTATCGCTATTGTTTCTGGATTCTTTATATCTTTGGCCATTTTTATTCTCCTTTTTTATTGTCTTAGAATAATTCAAGATACACAATATAGTCAAATACCTATGCCGAATTTCCGTGTAAAAAAAAACCGCCAGATATAGCGGTTATTAAACTATCATTTTAGCAGTTTAGTGCCCGCAATCAGATACAAATCGGCAACGTCTTATTAAACTAAGAAATAATCTAGTTGTAAAGGCTTTTTTAATTCCAAAAGATTTGACTTTGATTATTAATCTCAGTACTTATGCGCCAATTACGATGACAAGTTTTATTAAAAAAAAAGAAGTTAAAAATAATTGGCTTTTAATAGATGCTGAAAACGCAGTTGTGGGTAGGCTAGCTGCTTATATATCTGTGGTCTTAAGAGGAAAAAATAAAAGTCAATATACACCTCATATGGATAATGGCGATTTTGTAGTTGTGACAAATATAGAAAAAATTAAATTTACGGGCAAAAAGTTTAATAACAAAAAATATTATAGACATACAGGTCACCCAGGTGGCCTCAAAACCACTACTCCCTCCTTGTTAATAAATAAAAAGCCAGAAGAAATTTTAAAGTTAGCTGTAAAAAGAATGTTACCAGGAGGTCCATTAGCAAAAAAACAGCTTTCAAAGTTAAAAATATATAAGGGTAAATCACATCCACACGAAGTACAAAATCCTAAAATTATTGATTTTGGTAAAATTAATTTTAAAAATAAAATTTCAATAAATTAATATGGAATCACAATTAAATCCTGAACCTGTAAAAAAAGAAATTAAATTAGACTTTAAAGAAGCTAAATATGCAACTGGAAGAAGAAAAAAATCCATTGCAAGAGTTTGGTTAAAAAAAGGTTCTGGCAGTATTAATGTCAATGGAAAAAAAATGATAGATTACTTCAAAAATCAAAACTTACAAACTGCAGTTTGTAGGCCATTCGCAGTAGTTAAAAGAGAAAATGAATTTGATGTAAGATGCACTGTAAAAGGAGGTGGTCTATCAGGTCAAGCTGGAGCAATAATGCATGGCATAGCAAGGGGTTTAATACAATTTGAACCAGATCTTAAACCAGCTTTAAAAAAAGAAAAACTTACCACGAGAGACTCTCGAGCTGTAGAAAGAAAAAAATACGGCCGTCGGAAAGCAAGAAGAAGCTTCCAGTTTTCTAAAAGATAAATCTTCGTTACAATATCTCTTAAGAATAATAACTGGTATAATCAAAAAAGATGAAAGATTCATTAAATATTGCGATCGCTGGAGCAACTGGATATGTGGGGTTAGAATTAATTAAAATATTATCAAACCATCCAAAAGCTACAATTGTCTATTTGTGTGCACGAAAATCTATTGGAAAATCAATTAATGTTTTTGATAAAAGAATTAAAAAAAAAAATTTACCTAAAATTTCAGAAATAAAAAAAATAAATTGGAACAAAGTAAATATTCTTTTTACAGCACTTCCGAATGGCGAAGCGCAAAAAATCGCGAAACGAATTCCAGACAATATAAAATTAATCGATTTATCGGCAGATTTTAGACTAAACAATTCTAAATTATACAAAAAATGGTATGGAATTGATCATAACTGTAAAAAACTTATAAAAAAATCAATTTATGCCATTACAGAATTTTCAAGAAATACACTTAACAAGCATAACATTATTTCTTGTCCTGGCTGTTATCCTACTTCTGTCCAACTTCCATTGATACCTTTGGTTCAAAAAAGAATGATAAATATTAACAATATTATTATAGATTCTAAGTCAGGTTATTCCGGTGCTGGCATAAATATAAAGAAAAAATTTGCTTTCAAAAACTTATTTAATTCTGTTTCAGCATATGGCATAGGATCTCATAGACATATGGCCGAAATTGATCAAGAATTATCAAAAGTATCAAAAAGAAAGATTAATGTTTTTTTTACACCACACCTCATACCAATGTTTAGAGGAATTCTATCTACTATATACTTGGAAACGAATGGAAAAAATAATGCTCAAAAAATCTATAAGTTTTTGAAAAAATATCACAAAAATAATTTTTTTGTTAAAATAGCTAAATTTAACTCTCCCATAGGTACAGGAGATGTAATAAATACAAATTATTGCAAAATTTCTGTGTGTAAAGACAGAAAAAGAAACAAGATTATAATTGTCTCAGTACTAGACAATCTAATCAAGGGTGCCTCAGGTCAGGCAGTTCAAAATATGAATGTTGCATACCAATTAAAAGAAACTTTGGGCTTACAATGAAATATTTAATTTTATTAATTTTCTCACTTTTAGTGTTTGCTTGTTCAAACGGTAAAAGAGTTTATTGGTGTGGTGATCATGCTTGCATTAATAATAAAGAAAAAGAGGCATATTTTAAAAAAACAATGATTGTTGAAATAAGAGAATTAAGTAAACAGAATAAAAAAAGTAAATCAGAATTAGAAATAATAAAAAAACAAGCTGGTTTAGAACAAAAAAAGGAAATTAAAAATGAGAAAGAATTGGCCAAACAAGTTCGTCTAGATAAAAAAAGAAGAATTAAAGAGGAGAAGGAGCTGGCCAAACAAGTTCGTCTAGATAAAAAAAGAAGAATTAAAGAGGAGAAGGAGCTGGCCAAACAAGTTCGCTTAGAGGAAAAAAAAATAATTAAAGAGGAAAAAAAATCTTATAAGAAAAAGATACTAAAAACTGAAAATGTTCCTTTGGAAAAAGAAATTGTAATAAATACTGGTATTGCGAGAATTGATATTTCTTCCAATGAATTTAAGGAACTGGTAGAAAAAATTACTAATAAAAATATGTTTAGACCTTATCCAAATATCAATGATATACCGAACTAATCATGATACCTAAAAAAGTTAATATAGCGATTGTCGGTTTTGGAAATATTGGAAGTTATTTTTATAAAATTTTAGAAAAAAACAAAAAAATAATTACTATTAAAACTGGTAAAATACCTTTTGTTAAATATATTTCTGCAAAAAGTATAAATAAAAAAAGAAGTATTAAAATTCCAAAATCTAAATGGTTCAAGAACCCAATGTATTTAACATCAAAAAAAAACATTGATGTAATTGTTGAACTAATCGGCGGATCTGATGGTATTGCAAAAAAAATAGTTTTTTCTGCTTTAAAAAACAAAAAACATGTAATTACTGCAAACAAAGCCTTAATGGCGAAATATGGTGATCAACTTGCTCATATTGCTGAAAAAAATAATGTTAATCTTGAATACGAAGCATCAGTCGCGGGTGGTATACCGATTATAAGAATAATCAAAGAAGGTTTAATTGCTAACAAAATTAATAAAATATATGGAATTCTTAATGGAACAACTAATTATATTTTATCAACAATGGAAGAAACTGGAAGAAGTTTTTCTGAAGTTCTTGATGACGCTAAAAAATTAGGATTTGCAGAAAATAATCCAGCATCTGATTTAGAAGGAAATGATGCTGCTGCTAAAATTAAAATTTTATCGTCAATCGCTTTTAATAAAACTATATCAAAAAATAAAATTTTAACTGAAGGTATACAAAATCTTAACCAAAAAGATATATATCACGCCAAAAATTTGGGTTATAAAATTAAATTGTTAGCAATAGCTGAGATTAAAAATAACAAATTAATGGAACGTGTACATCCCTGCCTTATTTTAAAGAATTCTTATATCGCAAATATTAATGGTGTTTTAAATGCAATTGTTGTGGATGGTTATCCAATTGGTAGATCGGTTTTACAAGGTGAAGGTGCTGGCCCAGGTCCCACATCCTCAGCTTTAATCTCCGATTTATGTTCAATTCTGAGGGGAAATATTAAATATCCTTTCGGTGTTTCTTGTTTTTTAAGAAAAAAAATAAGAAAATTTAATATATTAAATCGCGCTTGCTCCTCTTACTTAAGAATTGAAGTAAAAGACCAACCTGGTGTTTTGTCTTCTATAACAAAAATTTTTGCAAAAAATAAAATTTCAATTAAGAATTTAATACAAGCACCAAATAAAAAGGAAAAAAAGGCCACTGTAGTAATAATAACTCATGAAGCTTTAGAAAAAAATTTTAATAATTTACTTTCTAATTTATACAAAAATAAATTTGTACTTAAAAAGCCAATTTTTATAAGAATAGAAAAATTTAAATGATTATTGATAAAGCGCTTATTGAGCCCTTTGCTAGGACTACAGAAAGAGCTGCGTACGGTGCTTCTTTGTTTAAAAGTAAAGGCGATAAAGTAGGTGCAGATCAATCTGCGGTAGACGAAATGAGAATGCAGCTAAATAAAATTAATATGAAAGGTAAAATTGTTATTGGAGAAGGAGAATTGGATGAAGCTCCAATGTTATATATTGGAGAAGAAGTTGGAAATAAGTCTGGTGATGAATTTGATATAGCGGTTGATCCATTAGAAGGTACAAATTTTACTGCAAAAAACCTACCCAACGCATTATCTGTACTAGCTGTTACACGAAAAGGCAATCTTCTTCATGCACCAGATACCTATATGGAAAAAATAGCAATTGGACCTGGATTGCCTGAAAACTTAATTGACCTTGATTTTTCTGTAGAAAAAAATATTAAATTACTTTCCGATGCAAAAAATATTTCACCAGATAAATTATCAGCTTGTGTGTTAGAACGTCCAAGACATGACCGAATTGTAGATTCTTTAAATTCAATGGGTGTCAAAATTAATTTCATTAGTGATGGAGATGTCTTAGGCGCAATTGCGGTTGCAAATCCAAAATCTAATATTGATATATACTTAGGAACAGGTGGCGGTCCCGAAGGTGTTCTTGCGGCAGCTGCTTTGAGTTGTTTAGGTGGTCAAATGCAGACCAGACTGGTATTTCAAGATGATGATGAAAAAAATAGAGCAAAAAAAATTGGCATCACAGAACTAAACATGAAATATAACATGAATGATATGGTTAAAGGAGATGTAATCTTTTGTGCTACTGGTGTTACAGATGGAGATTTAGTCAATGGAATAAAAGATCTTGGAGATTATTTTGAAGCAGAAACTTTTGTGCTTCATAAAAGTAGCAATATCAATAAAATAATAAAAAATAAAATAAAAAAATGAATTTCACTTCAGTTAGTGGAAAAAACTGGGTATTTAAGAAATTCAATTCCTCTGACATCAAAATATATTCTGAAGATTATTCTTTAAGTGAAATAGTTGCTAAACTTTTATCAATTAGAAAAAAAAATATTGAAGATATAGGTCTCTTTTTAAATCCGACTATTAAAAATCTTATGCCGAATCCCTTAACTTTGAAAGACATGGAAAATGCTATAGAAAGAACTTATCAGGGTATAAAAAAAAGAGAATTAATTGGTATTTTCGGAGATTACGATGTAGATGGTGCCACTTCAACAGCTTTGCTGGCGCGCTATTTTTTATCTATCAACCAAAAAATTCAAACATATATACCAGACAGAAAAAGAGAAGGTTATGGTCCAAGTGTTGAAGGTTTTAATAATCTTATTAAATTAGGTACAAAAATTATTTTTACTGTAGATTGTGGAACTTTATCTTTTGAACCTGTCAAAATTGCACAAAGTCAAAATATTGATGTAATTGTACTTGACCATCATCAATCCGATCTTAAACTTCCCAACGCTTGCGCTATTGTTAATCCAAATAGATACGATGACACTTCTAAACTCAATTATCTTTGTGCTGCAGGCGTATGTTTTATTTTTTTGGCAGCCTTAAACAAGAAATTAAGAGATAGAAATTGGTTTGAGGAGGAAAAAATTAACGAACCTAATATTTTGAATTTTTTAGATTTAGTTTCTCTGGGAACTGTATGTGATGTTGTGCCTCTAGTTGATTTAAATAGGGCGATTGTCACACAAGGACTTAAAGTATTAAAAAAAAGATCAAATTTAGGTTTAAAAACTTTGTACGACTTGTGTAAAATTGAATCTCAACCTACTACATATCATTTAGGATATATTTTGGGACCGAGAATAAACGCAGGAGGTAGAGTTGGTAAATCTTCTCACGGAGCTGAACTTCTGGCCTCTGATGATCCTCAGAGAACATATCAAATAGCAAACGACTTAAATAAATCTAATAAAGAAAGACAAAGCATTGAACTGATGTTATCTGAAAAAGTAAATTCTGAAGTTAAAAATTTTCAAGATGATCCTGTTTTAATTTTAACAGGAAACAGCTGGCACGAAGGAATAATTGGTATTGTTGCTTCAAGAATTAAAGAAAAATATAATAAACCAACCATACTAATTTCTATAAATGAGAGTTTAGGAAAAGGATCAGCTAGATCGATATTTGGTTTTGATATTGGAACCCAAATTATTAAAGCAACTCAGTCAGGTATTGTTGAAAAGGGTGGGGGTCATAAAATGGCTGGTGGTTTTACTATTAAGAAAGAAAATATTCCTTTATTTAGAGACTTCTTAATAAAGAATTTTAAAAAATCTAAATTAAGTTCATCAAAAATTGTCAATTTATACTTGGATTCAATAATAGCTCCCAGCGCTTTAAACGAAGAATTTTATTCTGAGATAGAAAGATTGGCTCCTTTTGGCTCAGGTAATAGTGAACCTAAATTCGTTATAGAAAATTTACAAGTAATAACTTCAGATCTGGTAGCAGATAAGCATATAAAAACTGTTTTACATGCTAAAGATGGTTCAGTTATTAAGAGCATTGCTTTTAATGCTAAAGACAGTCCGTTAGAGTTATATCTTAATAAAAAAAATAAAAAAAAATTTAATATAGCTGGAATAATGAATTTAAATGAATGGCGAGGAAAAAAAAGTGTAGAATTCATAATAGAGGATATATCCTTACACTAAATTAATTTGGCAATCTTTTAAAAACTTCTCCTAAATTTTTTTCATAATTTTTCCATGAATCAACTGAACTTTTATAAATTTTTCTTCTAGCTTGTGTATCGCTAGCTGTTTTAATGGCTCTTTTATTATTATAAAATTTTAAACAATTATCATTCCAACTTAAATTGCATAATTTTAATAAGTTTCGAATTTGTTGTTCTGGATTTTGAATTATTTTTTCATATTTTATATCAATAACGAATTTTGGTAATATATTTTTCCAATGTTTCATTAAATCATTATAAAGATTATAAAACTCAGATATTTCCTCTAAATTATAAGCAAAATTTAAGCTAGGGTTGACAAAATAATTTTTAAAAATTGATATACAGTTATCTCTTGGATTTCTAACGCAATGAACTATTTTAGAATTTGGTAATATCAATTTTATTAAGCCAATCCATTTAAAATTAATTGGCAGTTTATCACTTACTCTTTCTGAATCATTAGATATATTTTTTAAATTGCTAATATATTCTTGGCCAATGCTTTTTAAATTATCTCTATCAATGTTCATTATATTTTCAAAAAAAAGTTTTTCAGCTTTATTGTCAAAATGTTTTTTTATTAGATCTGGTAAGAAATTTAACTCATCTCCTCCAAAGACCTTTGGATGACTTGATAGTATTTGTTCTACTAGAGTGGTACCAGATCTAGGCATTCCAAGAATGAATATTGGTGTAGAATCTATATTTCCAGATTGTTCAAATTTATTAAAAAGATTTTTGTTAAATATTTTTTTAATATTAGTAAATTCTTCTTTTTCGCTTTCAATTGAAAAATCTATAATTGTTCTACGAAAATCATTACCATCTTTATAATATTGAAATGCTTTACTGAAATCCTTGATATCATCTGAAGCCTTACCTAAAGCAAATGCAATTTCTGTTTTTTGACTTTTATCAATTTGGGGATCTTCATAACTTTTTTTAAGAAAAATAAAATGTTCATCATTTATTGTATACTTAGTTATTTGACTTAAAATTCTATGAGCAGTATAAAAATGGGCATTTAATTTAAGAGTCTTTTTTAAATGTTTTTCCGCTTCTTCAATCTTTCCAATATTTTTATAAGCAATTCCTAAATTGTAATGAGATATAAAAAAATTGTGATCTATAGTTACCGCATTTTTAAAACAAACGATAGCTTCTTGATACTTGTTCAATGTAAGATACAAATTACCTAAATTATTTTGCGGCTCGGGCATTTTACTATCTAAATCAATTGACTTTTTGAAATAATTTTCTGCCTTTTTATAATTTTCCTTTGATTGATAGATGGATCCCAAATTATTATATATAACAGCGTAATTTGGATCGATTTTAATTCCTTTTTCATAGTACTCGATAGCTTCATCTATTTTTTTTTGTTCGGTTAAAATAAGTCCTAAAACATTGTATAAATTCACAATTTTAGGATGAGCACTAATAAGCTCTTTGTTAAATAATTCTGCTTTAGATAAATTTTTTGACTTATATAAATTTAAAAGTAATTGAATTTTTTTTTTAAGATTTTCCATTAGCTATGCTGTTATCAGCTGATATTATGTTATGAAGATTTTTAATCACAAGACTAGAATTATTGATCATTGAAACAATATTAAATATATAATAAATACAAGGATAATTTAATAGGTCCCATCGTCTATCGGTTAGGACACATGGTTTTCATCCATGAAAGAGGGGTTCGATTCCCCTTGGGACCGCCAAATTCTATTATGAAATTTTTAAGAGTCGGAAGTTTAAATCGCGAAAAGCCAGCAATAATTGAAGAAGATGGAATTATAAGAGATTTGTCATCTGTTATTTCAGACTTAAACTCAACTACTATAAACCAAAACACAATAGAGAAGATTAAAAAAATTAACTTAAACAAATTACCAGAAATTAACGAAAATATTAGAATAGGTCCGTGTGTTGCTAATCCAGAAAAATTTATTGGTATTGGTCTTAATTACAGTGATCATGCTGAAGAAACTGGTATGAAACCACCTTCGGAACCAATTATATTTATTAAAGCTAATAGTTGTATTTCTGGACCTAATGATAATGTTATTATACCAAAGAATTCAAAAAAAACTGACTGGGAAATAGAGCTTGGTATAGTTATTGGAAAAAAAGCGCAATATATTTCTGAAGATAAATCTTTGGAATATATATTCGGTTATTGCATAGTAAATGACATCAGTGAGAGAGAATTCCAAATAGAAAGATCGGGTGGTCAATGGGATAAAGGAAAGGGATGTGATACTTTTGGTCCCATAGGTCCATATTTAGTAACAAAAAATGAAATCAAAAATATTCAGGATCTTAATCTAGAATTGAAATTAAATGGAAAGATAACGCAAAAAGGAAACACAAATAAAATGATTTTTGGAGTTAAACATATTGTTTCTTATTTAAGTCATTTTATGACTCTCAACCCAGGAGATATTATAACTACAGGCACACCACCAGGAGTGGGCATGGCCAGAAATCCTCAGATATTTTTAAAACCCGGAGATGAGATGATACTCAATATAGATAATTTGGGATCACAAAAACAAAAAGTAATTTCTATGAAATAAAATTCATTCATCAAAAAAAACAATGAGTTATTTTGTTTACGTAATAGGTAGTTTAAAAAACTCTAGACCAAAAACATATGTGGGTTGGACAAAAGATTTAAACGAAAGATTAAGAAAACATAATTCAGGAAAAGGAGCAAAATCGACAAAAGGAAGAAAGTGGAAAATAATATATCATGAAATATTTAATTCTAAGGAAAAAGCTTTGAAAAGAGAATATTATTTAAAGAAAGATAGAATTTTGAGAAAAGAATTGCGAGATAAAATATAAAATCATCAATTAATTTTACAAATATTTAATGTCGAAAAAATTGGTAGTTAGAATAGCAAATGGACTTGGTAATCAATTATTTTTGTACGCATCGTCTTATGCTTTAGCAAAACAACTCGATCGTGAATTATTAATAGACGAAAAAAGTGGCTTTTTAAACGAAAAACGAAAAATTAAATATGAATTAAGTAATTTTAATATTACATCTAAACTTTCAGCAAATGAATATAAATTTGATAACCAAATAAAAAATATAAAAAGATTTTTACTAAAAAAAATTGATAAATTTTTAAAAAGAAAAAATTTCTTGATTGAGGAATCTAGCAGTAAAAAAGAAACGGAATTTTCAAATAAATATTTAAAACAAAGATATAAAGATATAGCTTTTTTGGAAGGATATTTCCAATCAGAGAAATATTTTATAAATTACAAAAATAATATCATACAAGAATTCACTTTTAAAACCGAAATTAAAAAAAACAATTTAGAATTACAAAAAATGATTTTAAATACCAATTCAATATTGGTTCATATTCGTCAACATGCTTTTACTGAAACTCAAAAAAAACAATTTAATGAAAAAAATTTACTAAAATCTGATCAACATACACGTGAAAACATTGTTCATAATTTAAAAGCGATAAAATACTTTAAAACCAAAATAAATAATGCAAAATTCTTTATTTTTTCAAATGATTTTAAAAATTTAAAAAACATTTTTATTGGTGATGAATATTATTTTGTGGATCAAAATATAAAATTAGAACCTATTTATGATTTTTATTTAATGACCTTATGTAAACATTTTATAGTTTCGCCTAGTACATTTAGTTGGTGGGCTGCCTGGTTATCAAAAAATAAAAATAAAATTTGCATAAGTCCTCCCGGAAACATGAGAATGTCTTTAAATAGAGATGTCATTCCAGATGATTGGATAAATATATAAGATTTAAATTAATAGGTCAGTGTTTCGAGTGTATTTTTTAGTATTTGAGGAGTTGTTAATCAATTCCTTATAAATCCAATCGTATGTTTTTTTTATACCATCTTTTAATTTCACTGAATAATTCCAATTTAAAACTTTTTTCAATCTTTCATTATTGCTCGATCTACCTCTAACGCCTTTTGGTTTATCAAGTAAATATTTTCTCTCGAGTTTTAAACTAGAAATATCTTCGGCTATATCAACTAATTGATTAATTGATACTTGCTCGTCACTACCAATATTTAAAGGTTCTGTATAGTTTGAATAAAAAAGTTTTAAAGTTCCTTCAATACAATCGTCTATATAAAGAAAACTTCTTGTTTGTTTTCCGTCGCCCCATATTTCAATTGTATTTAACTTTTTTATTTTTGCCTCAGCAACTTTTCTACAAATTGCAGCTGGTGCTTTTTCTCTGCCACCATCGAACGTCCCATAAGTGCCGTAAACATTATGATATCTTACTATTCTAGTTTGCAATCCAAACTCCTCATAAAAATGTCTACACATTCGTTCGCTAAACAATTTTTCCCACCCATAACCATCTTCGGGATAGGCGGGGTAGGCGTCCTCTTCTTTCAAGCCTTTTATAAAAGGTTCTTTTTGAAGATTGGTATTATAAATACAGGCGCTTGAGGAAAATAAATATTTTTTTACTTGATTAATTTTGCACGACCTTAACAAATTTGTGTTAATAAGTACTGAAAGCATACATTCAGCTTTATTATTTTCAATAAAACCCATACCGCCCATGTTGCATGCCATATTGAATATTTCGCTAATATTTTTAGTCGCCTTTAAACAACTACTAAAATCTTTCAAATCTAATGTGAAATTTTTCGCATTCTCAAATAATTGAAACCAATTTTCAAGTGGCTTTAAATCTACTGCGGTAATTTTATGACCATCACTAATTAATCTTTTAACTAAATGACCACCAATAAACCCTCCAGCACCTGCAACTAAAATATTAGACATTATTAATTTTGTAATTAACACCGAAATTATAAATTTTAAAAGGTTTTTGAATATGGTCAAATAATCCCCAACAATCAACGATAATTTTAGTTTTTTTAGGTTTAATATATTTTAATTTCAAAAAATAATTATCTTTATACATAATAAAAAGGATGTCTGAATATTTTACAGTATCAAAAAGCTTTTTGTTAATGCTGACTAAATTATTATTTTTATAAATAGAAAAATCTTTAATAAAACGATCAAAAACAAATATATTACTGATACCAATTTTACTTAAGCTAAGTTTGCTGATTAAATCATAACTCTGACTATCATAAATAATATCAGTGTCCTTTTTGTACGATAATCCCAAAATTCCAATATTAATTCGTTTTTTAAATTTTCCTTTTAAATATTTAATTATCTTAATTAATCTTAATGTTTGACGATTATTAATTTTATCCACTACTCTAGGTAAATCATTCGTTATTCCAATTTTACTAGCAAAATTAGCTAATGCTTTATTATCTCTTGGAAAGCAGGGGCCAGAAAATCTTGTACCAACTTTCATGTAAGCGTGGCCAATACGTTTATCTTGACCAATAACGTCTAAAATTTTTGACGCGTTTGTATTTTCTGAATTTTCAGAAAGTTCAGATATATAGTTAGCAAAAGATATTTTATTTGTAATGAAAGTGTTAATGGAAAGTTTTGTAATCTCTGACTCAAGTAAATTCAAAATTTTAAAAACATTTCTCTTGCTATAGATTTTTTTGTAAATATTTATTAAAATTTCTTTAGCTTTTGATGAGTTGGTGCCAATTAAGAGTATGTCGGGATTATTTAAATTATAAATTGTTGTTCCTTGAGCAATAAAATGAGGGTTATAAGAAATCAAAAAATCTTTTTCATTTTTCAAATTATATTTCTCGAGAAAAGGAATGAAAATTTTTTCACATGAATAAGGACTTAAAGTACTTGTAATGTTAATTAAATGCTTTTTGTTTCTTTTGTTCTTTAAACTTTTGCCAATTTTTTTTAAAACGTTAAGGATATATTGATTTGAAAAAGAACCATCTTTTTGACTAGGAGTTGGTAAAACTAAAAAAGTAACATTAGTTTTATTAATTAAATCATCTAATCTTTCATATATTTCAACGTTTTTCCTATATTTTTTAATATATTTTTCTAAATATGGTTCAACAAATGGAGATCTTTTTTTTTCAATTGAATCTAATATTTTTTTATTTTTATCGTAACATAAAATTTTATTTCCATGTGACGCTAAAAAAAATGCAAAAGGCAAACCTAATTTTCCAAGACCTATAACTGAAATTTTCATTAAATTATTAAACCTTTTGATCTTTCATATTTTTATTTTATTAAGTGCATTATTTTTAAATAAATTAGCTTCTTTAATATATCTTCTAACCATTTGTGTTGTTTTATGACCAGTCATTGCCATGATACTTCTCTCGTCAGCACCAGACTCCGCAGATACTGTTGCAAAACCTGATCTTAAGCTATGTCCTGAATAGTTTTTATTTTCTATTCCAGCTTCAGTAAGATAACTTTTTAAGAGTAAAGCTACAGATTGATCTGTTAAACGATTGTCACTCAAGTTAAAACCTTTATTAAATTTTCTGAATATTGGTCCTGATATAATATTTGATAATTCAAGCCATTTTTTTAAATGCAATACAGGACAATAAGTTTGATTAGAAAAGTAGGGGAGGCCTTTAATCATTCCTTCTCCGAATTGATCTGTTTTAGACCTTCTAATAATGATTTTTACCCCTTCTGGTACAAATTCTAAATCCTCATGATCTATTGAAACTAATTCTACTCTTCTAAAACCACCACTAAATCCAATTAGAATTATTGTTTTGTCTCTTACCCTTTTTATTTCTTTAGTTTTTTCATTATCTATTACATTAATTATTGCTTTTAACTGATTGATTAAAATAGGCTTTTTTCCTCTTTGGTAATTACCTTTTTTACGACTAATACCCATTAAATTTTCAATAATTATGGGATGCTTTGTATCAAGATACAGCCCTTTTAATTTGTGAATCACGCCTATAGACACTAATCTGCGTCTTAAAGTACTCATTTTAGCGTCTTTCATTGAAAGCTGAGTTAGGTATAAAGAAATTATTTTTGGTTCCGTTGGAAGAGATTTAAATCCATTTTTCGCACAGAAAGCCCCGAAATCCTTGAAATCTGATTTATATGCTCTAATAGTGTTATTAGCTTTAGAATTTCTAAGGTTATTAAGGGTTTCCTCATATAGTGCTTTTACATCAGTTATTAAGTCATTCATATCTATTACTATTGATAACAATTAATTATCGTTAGTAAATATATTATCAATTTTCATAAGTCAAGGTTTGAATTACAATGTTGTTTAATGATATTTAGAAATCGGAAGCGTGTAATACTCGATCGAGGTCCAAGTTGGCCAAATTATGCCTCCGCAGAGCCCTTTGTGATCCGTTATTACCCTCTTTTTAGGAAAAGACCAAGTTGGTTTCCCTTCAATATTCTTGTCCACAAGCTTCTAAAAAGTGATTTAGGTGACTTACACGACCATTATTGGTCATATATCACGATAATCCTTAAGGGTGGTTACTGGGAGACCACGGAAAAGGGTACTTTTTGGAGAAAACCGGGTTATATAGGCTTTAGAAGGTATAATCACAGGCATAGTATCAAAATCCCCGAAGGAAGAGCTGCTTGGACATTACTCCTGGTTGGACCTAAAAGAACCATAAAGGGGCATGCCAAATACTCAAAAAATCCTTAATTTATAAGGATAATTAATCATTTTAGCCACTATAGCAGTGTAATTTGTCTTTCGCCGTCTAGTTGTATCAAATAGGATAAGATCGCTTAAATTACCCCTTCTATGGCTCAGTAATCGCTATATTCCTTTAGTGCAACCCCTGTAAATAAGTCTAATTTTTGTTTAACTTTATTTCTTTTATATGCTTAAAAAACCTTATTTTTCAATGTTTTTAGCTATATTTAACTATTAATGAAACAGATTACTTTAGTGGTTACCAAAAAGCTTTATTTTATGCGCATTATTTAATTTTTTTGCTTCATTGATTTTTCTTGTAGTAGGCTTTTGAGATCCCACAACCAGAAAATTTGTTTTTTTGCTAATACTACTAACAATCTTTGCTCCTAAATTTTCAGCAAGGAATTTCAATTCTGATCTACTCTTATCCTCAAAACCACCAGTAAACATAATTAATTTTCCACTTAACGGAGTTTTTTTACTCAAAAGCTTATAATTTTTAACATCAAGTAAAATAATTAAATTAGAAACAACTGCTAAATTTTGTTTATTGGAAAAAAATTTTTTTAATGAATCGATTTGAGAAGTTCCAATACCATCAATTGAATGAAGTTCGTCGAGATAGTTTTGATTATTGATATTTAATTTTTTACAAGTTTCAAAAAATTGTTGAACACTTAAAAAATGTTTTGCTAATAATTTTGCATTTTCTTGGCCTATATGACGAATGCCAAGAGAAAAAATAAAGCGATCTAATGAAATTTTTTTACTTTTACTTATTGAATTTTTTAAATTAACAATTGATTTGTCACCCCATCCATCAAATTTTTTTAGTATATTTATATCTAAATTAAAAATGTCATAAGAATATTTAATTAATTTTTTATTCCAAAAGTTATCTATAACCTTTTTTCCAAGTCCCTCTATATTAAGTGCATCTTTTGAAACAAAATGTTTTAATTTTTCTTTTAAAATATTTTGACAGCTATAATTTGGGTCAGGGCATCTTGTTACGGCATCTTTTTTATTAGTATTGCTATTAAATTCTTTAACTACTTTTGAATTACATGAAGGGCATTTGTGTGGAAAAATAAATTTTTTTGATCCCGGTGATCTTTTATTTATGTCAACTGAGATTACCTGTGGAATAACATCTCCAGCTCTTTGTATGGTAACAACATCGCCTTCTCTAATATCTTTT
>Ga0208337_1000081_pt1 | contig 18957 bp, 13 predicted proteins | sample DeeseametaMP0371_FD_184213 | JGI IMG/M metagenome (GOLD analysis project Ga0208337, IMG submission 184213) | Marine microbial communities from the Deep Atlantic Ocean - MP0371 (SPAdes) | ecosystem: Environmental > Aquatic > Marine > Oceanic | place: East of Porto Seguro, South Atlantic Ocean... | reverse complement strand
GGCAACCACGCTGATGTCATCAAACATCTTTGTTGGATTGGCGTTATCAACGCATTAAAGAAAAAAGATAAACCTTTCACCCTTTTCGACACACACGCAGGCGCAGGCACGTACGATCTAACCGACGCCATGTCGTCAAAAAATAAAGAATACGAGACAGGTATTTCTCGTTTACTTTCAGATGACAAATGCGCTCAAGACTTGTCGAGCTTGTTGGCCGACTATCTATCGTTGTGTGAACCTTTTTTCGCGCAGCAGCAGTATCCGGGCTCACCGGCAATAAGCGCAAAAGCGAAAAGGGATGGTGATAATTTACACCTAATGGAACTTCACCCTGCGGAATTCGATAAATTAGACAGCAATGTATCCCGTTTACGTACCCGTAATAGCCACGTCCATAAACGCGACGGGTACGAAGGGCTTCGTGCACTTACGCCACCTAAACCCAATCGCGGTGCTATTTTAATCGACCCCCCTTACGAGCGCGCGAATGAATATAACGACCTTGTTAAAGGTGTGGAGCAGGTATTCAAACGCTGGCAGCAGGCACAAATCGTAGTGTGGTATCCACTACTTTCAGAGAGAGCTGGCGCCAAAAGTGGTGCAAGTGAAGCTATGTGTGAAAAGCTTGCAGCAATGGGTAAACCCTGTTTTAAAGCAGAAATATGCGTGGAAGAAAATACCGCTGATGCCGGAATGTATGGTTCGGGCGTATTCGTTTTGAACCCGCCTTGGCAGCTAGATACTAATTTAAAAAGCGCGTTAGAAAGCGTTGTTGGTATGCTAGGTGAAAATGAAGCAGGTTATCACGCTACAGCGCATGTTACCTGGATAAACGAAGATAATTGATTGCTGTGCAGTTTAACAATGGTAAGCGTATTGTTGCTGATTAATCTGTTTCAAAAAGTCACTAAAAGCGTGAAGTAAAAAACATGTCGCAACTCAAAGGCCTAAAACATTTCTATATACCCGATGAGCAGTCGATATATCTGCTATCTCATGCGGATGCGAAAAAACTAAAAGACTGGGTAAACCTTTGTATCTCGCAGTTAGAAGGGTTGGGGTACAGTGACATCGAACTTTTAGGGAAAGGAGCCTTTGGGTTTGCGTTTGCAGGGAACGCGCCAAGCGGTGAATCACGGGTATTTAAGTTTTCGCGAATAACGTTGCCGCAGCATGTGCAAGATAGACTAGAAGAGGAAGCTTTTATGCTTTCTCACGTTAATCATGAGTTTGTGCCGCGGTTTATTGAATATCAACAAATACGCAAACAATCCATCTTGGTTATGGGGCGCGCACCTGGCGAAGACCTAGAAAAAGTCAGCTTGAAAACAGGCCCACTTTCGCCCCGTATTATCGTCAAAATTGCAGTGCAGGTCGGCGAACTTTTATCCAGTTTTCGCCAATACAGTGAAAATGGAGAAATTAAACCCATTGTGCACGGAGACATAAAGCCCTCGAATCTGGTTTGGGATGCCGAAAATGAATCGGTTGGATTGATTGATTGGGGCTCTTCAGTGTTCGCACAGACTGACATCACTGGGCAATATGTAGGTAACAATGTAATGGATTTAATGTCGGGTGAACTGCATCAAACTAATGCTCGACTTGGCGATGTTTATTTTATTGGCGAGGAGCAGCTTAATGGCGCACTCTCCAGCCCCCGCTTCGATGAACAAGGCTTGGCCAGTACATTATATGCATTGGCATCAGGGCAATCGTGTCGTTACGGAAGCAAGGTTATTACACCTTCATCCCTTGGTCTTCCTAAAATGCTTGCTAATATCCTTGAGCACATGCTCAGTGAAGATCCAGAAAAGAGAAGGCAGGGCGGAGATTACCTGTTTAATCATCTCCACGTTTTGAAGAATATGGTTTTCACTCAAGACAAGCCAACGCAATATACACCGTTAATCCCTACATGGCTGGCCCACACTCAGAACCGTGCTGATATTGAAACCGTTGTTTACAGCTCTCGAAAATCTTACCTACGCCAACAAGCAAGACTGTCTGACACGTTAGATGAAAAAGACGTAGAGGAACTTCGTTATATAGACGATGCGCAATTTGACCGCTACTACAAAAACTATTTACAGGGCATGGGGGATACCGAAAAAGCATTTGTTTCAGCAATAAGCAGATTAGGCCGTTACCCTGTAGTTGGCGGTATGGCTGTGCGCTGGGAGCCAGAAGGTATATATGTCGATTCAAGCTTGAACTTATATGATGAATCAATGAAAGCAGCGTTTGATTTAGCAGTGAATAATGTCATTAATTTAGCAAGGGCTATTCACAAACCCGCTGTGTTCAAATGTTGTATGTTCAACGCCAAAAACACACTGCACATTGAACGCGAAAGTGAAGATGAAGACTTTAAACCAGCAGGCGGTATGTTTATTCCCTACGAGCTATCACGGGTTTCTGCACAAAAGGATGAAAGCCGGACTCACTCATATTTCGAAGATGGCGATGATCCGGACGAACTATTAAAGCTGCCTCAGGAGATTATCGATACCATCGTTCAACTTAATACAATACATCACACTGGTTGTATTATATTTGAAGCATTACCGCGGCATTTGAAAATTCACAACTATTACACGTTGCTTGATCACAGCCAAGAAGAGCGCTTCCACGCATTATTAGCGCAACTCGTTCAGCAAATTCCCAAAATAAAAGGGCTAGGCATTTCAGGGTTTATGAAGTTACCCTATAAAGATACGCGCTTTTTCGAGCATAAAGCAAAATTGCCTGAAAAGTACTACCCGCGAAACCCAAAAGCAGTAATTGAAGAGAAAGTACAACATGTCTGAGATTAAACTATCGTCACTTTTTGAACTCGAAACAGTGGAAGCTGGCATCTATCGAGGTCAAAGCTGGGATTTAGGCTTCCGCGCCTTGTTTGGTGGACAAGTTTTGGGGCAAGCGTTAGCAGCTGCATACGAAACAGTGGAGGCTGGTAGAGTCGCACACTCATTCCACACTTATTTTTTACTACCAGGCGATGCTAAAAAGCCTGTAGTTTACGATGTTGAAGTAGTGCGAGACGGCAGAAGTTTCTCTGCTCGACGGGTTAAAGCCATTCAGGATGGTAGAAATATTTTCTACATGACAGCGTCTTTTCAGGTTCCTCAAGATGGCATGGAGCATCAAAACCCAACAATGCCAGATGTGCCTGCGCCGGAAGATGTGCAGTCTGACATTGAATTCTATGAAGCTAACTTCAATAAAATTGCACGGCCTATGCAAGAAGCGTTGAGCTATCATAAACCTGTAGATATTCGCACGGTAGATGCAGCTAACTCTTACCAGTCAGCGAAACGCGAACCGACGCGTTATATTTGGTTAAAAGCAAGAGACACAATGAATGCATCATTGACTGTTCATCAAGCTGCGCTTGCTTACGCATCAGATTATCATTTTCTCAGTACGTCGCTTCAACCACACGGTGTTGCGGTAACCGATAAATCACTTCGAATCGCAACGATAGACCATGCTATGTGGTTCCACCGCCCAATCAATATGAACGAATGGTTATTGTATGCAATGGAGAGTCCCTTTAGCGGAGGCTCTAGAGGTTTGGTACGCGGACAAATATTTAACCAAAATGGTGAACTTGTTGCGTCAACCATGCAAGAAGGATTAATGAGAAAAGTAGACGAATAGGGAGAGGGTAATGCGCTACAAATTAGGTTCTACATCACCGCTGGTTGATGAAAGTACGTTTATAGCGCCAGGCGCACATGTTATTGGTAATGTTGAACTCAAAGTGGGTTCAAGCGTTTGGTTCAATGCGGTTATACGCGGCGATATGGACAAGATAACCGTTGGTAAAAATACGAATATCCAAGATGGCAGCGTATTACACACCGATGCAGGTATTCCTTTAGTGCTAGGTGAAGGGGTAACAGTAGGACATAAAGTCATGCTTCACGGCTGCGAGATTGGTGACTATTCCTTGATAGGAATTAACGCTGTGGTATTAAACGGTGCAAAAATTGGAAAGTACTGCATCATTGGCGCTAACGCTTTGATAACGGAAAACATGGAAATTCCAGATTACAGTTTAGTAGTTGGAGCGCCTGGTAAAGTCATTAGAACATTTGATGAGAAGATCGAACCCAAACTAAAAGCGTCCGCTGAACATTACGTAGATAACGCCAAAACATATAAGTCATCATTACAGCCAGTTGATAGCTGAAATTTAAGACTAGGCTGTTCGCGATATTTTGAATCCCCATAAAAAATGCCCAGAACAAACGTTCCGGGCCTAGGGGAATGGCTCATTGCTGAGCCGTGCGCTAACTTTTACACAGGAGAGTTTAAATAAAATCTTTTAAACGGACAATGAGTATAGAATACATTTGTTTAAATTATAAACAATTTTTGTGTGAATTTTATCTTACACTCTCAACGTCAATTAAATTGTAGAACTTATACGTTAGTAATCAATGGACTAAAAACTGGTCGGATGTGATGTTTTTTGAGCAAAAAGGTGTACAGTTTATATCCACATGTTGCACACATTTTATCCACGTGATGGAGCGTTGTTAATGTATACCCTTGTTAAATATATAGACATACTTTCATTCATGTAAGTTATGTTGAAAACAGACGGTTGTACCATGCCATTATCCTTGTAGTATGACGTCAACGTTCATGCTAAATATGCGTGATACTGACTCTAAAAACAGGCTCTTACATTAATACGAGGATGGATTATGCAATCATTTTCTACTTTTATTCCCCCTGAACGGACTTTGATGGGTCCAGGACCATCCGATGTTAACCCCAGAATTTTAAACGCCATGGCGAGACCCACCCTGGGCCATCTCGATCCATTATTCATTGAGTTAATGGACCAAACCAAACAGCTTTTACAATATGCATTTAAAACTGACAATGCACTTACTATGCCTATTTCTGCTCCGGGCTCAGCAGGAATGGAGGCATGTTTTGTTAATCTTGTAGAACCAGGCGATAAGGTACTCGTGTGTATTAACGGCGTATTTGGCAATCGAATGGTCGAAAACGTAGAGCGTTGTGGTGGTGAGGCTATTACCGTCAACAATACATGGGGCGAGCAAACTGACCTTAATGTGGTAGAAGACACCCTTAAAGCCAATCCGGATATTAAGATCCTTGCCTTTGTTCACGCCGAAACATCTACGGGCGTACGCAATGAAGCCAAAGCGCTTTGTGAGCTGGCTAAAAAGTATGATTGTCTTAGCATTGTTGATGCAGTTACCTCTCTTGGAGGTATCGAGTTAGATGTTGACGGTTGGAGCATTGACGCTATTTATTCAGGTTCACAGAAGTGTTTGAGTTGCGTGCCGGGTATCTCTCCTGTTTCATTTAGTGAAAGAGCAGTTAACGTTATTCAAAACCGAAAAACGAAAGTGCAAAGCTGGTTTCTAGACATGAACTTGATTGTTGGTTATTGGGGGCAGGGCGCCAAGCGTGCCTACCACCATACCGCACCTGTCAACAGTATGTACGCTATGTACGAAGCACTTCTGATTTTAAAAGAAGAAGGCTTAGAAAATGCGTGGCAGCGTCATGCATTGGGTCATGAAAAACTTGCGCAGGGTTTAAGTGAACTTGGGTTAGAGCTAACGGTAGACAGTGCTTATCGTTTGCCTCAATTAAATGTAGTTAAAATTCCAGACGGCGTAGACGATGCTGCCGTTCGCAAGCAATTGCTTGAAGATTTTAATTTAGAAATCGGCGCCGGTTTAGGCGATCATGCCGGTAAAGTATGGCGAATTGGTCTTATGGGATACGCATGTAAACCCCGTAATATCGATCACTGCCTTGCTGCGTTGCGCACTGTGCTTAAGTAAAACGCCTAGCGCCTTTTAATCTTTTCGGTCAACACGTTCAGCGAGATGCTTAGCTGAACGGTTGGCTTTTAGCCGTTTAGCATATAAAACCCATTTAACATAGCGCTTTGATATCAGTCCGCATAGATCATTACCCACTCAGTGAGATTTAAAATCTTCGTAATCACGTCGTGTTACCGCAGGTATAGTGGCACTACATCAAGTTGACTGGTATTACTTATCCATTTTTGGGTCTTGCCTCATAAAAAGCGCATCTCGGCGAAGTTATATCTCTTCTCGTCTTAGTTCAGTGCTAAGATTTCGTTTATTGCGTATATTCATAAACTATTCAGTTTTAAACATTTATCCTTTAGGTAACGTAATTAAAAGGCACCATAAAAAAGGAATCTCTATGAAAATGATCACGCGTACTAATACTTATTCGACAGCTAAAAGTGTAGTTAAAAAAGCATTGTTAGCATCATCATTTATTGCCTTATCTGCACCTATGGTTGCTGCACAGGCCGCACAAGAAGCGGTTATAAATGTGCAAGGCGTAGGAGCGGTAGAAGTGACACCAAACGCTTATTCAGTCACACTCGTTGTTGAAGAAGAAGGTAATACAGTAGGTAAACTGAACACTCAGCTTGATTCGGACCTCCGCTCTATTGTTAAGTTCTTGCTTAATCAAGGTATAGATGAAAAGCACATTCAGAGTATGCAAGTACGCTTACAACCTCGCTATATCAATACGCCTCAAGGCCGTCAGCAAGAAGGTTTCACGTTGTCACGAGATATCACCGTCACATCTACTGACCTTGAAACTTATGACAAAGTATTAGATGGCGTGCTTAAACGAGGTGTTGATCGCATACAACAATTCAACTTTATTTCAGTTGGTGAAGGCGATGCCTATCAAAAAGCACTTATCTCTGCGGTAAAAGACGCAAAGCAACGTGCACAGTTATTAGCAAAAGAATTAGAGATTGAAGTAGGTGAAGTTGTTGCAATCTCAGAATCTGGTGGCAATATGCCGATTCCAGTAATGCGCGCAGAAGCTTTTGCCAAAGACATGTCTATGTCTTTACCTGGCCAAGAGCGCATAGAAGCGCGTGTTAATGTGTCTTTTAACATTGTTCAATAGCAGGAAATTCGTTTGAAAGAACAACAGTACGGTCAGTTAATAAACCAAGCAAAGAGCTTGGTTTCTGGCGAGCACGATCTTATCGCTAACATGGCAAATATAAGTGCGCTGCTTTTCAATAGCCTCGAAGAGGTGAATTGGGCAGGTTTTTACCTTTATAAAGAAGAGCAGTTGGTACTCGGTCCATTTCAGGGGCAACCAGCATGTATTCGCATTCCACTTGGAAAAGGCGTTTGCGGAACGAGTGCAAGTACCAGAACTGTTCAGCGTATAGCAGACGTTCATCAGTTCGAAGGACACATTGCCTGTGATGCTGCGTCAAACTCTGAGATTGTTGTTCCACTAGTGCTAAACGATGTGCTGGTTGGCGTACTTGATATCGACAGCCCTGTTTTTGAACGCTTTACCGAAGAAGACGAAAAAGGGCTCGTTGAAATTGCTCAAATTCTTATGGATTCGCAGAAATAATTATGAAATCCAGTGTTGATATTCACGTTGTTTTATCCACGTATGAGGATATGGAAGACTTTCATGATGACCCAGATGAGGCATCTGAACGTTTAAATTTCATCTTACATGCGGTGTACGACAATGCAGAAGAAGATATTGAAACACAGCGTTTAGAGCAAATTTTGCACTACGCATGGGAATCTTGGCAACAAGATAAGCATTTATTAGAAATAGATGACGACGAATTGCTTGATTGGGTTGACCACACGCTGGCAACTTGGGATGATGCAAGTAACGATGAAATCTCCTGAATAATTTAGAAAGTTAATGGAATCACCAGAGAAGTTTACCAACAGTAAGGAAGTGATAGCTTTCCTTGCAGAGACCTTTCCGAAATGTTTTAGCATTGAAGGCGAGGCCCGCCCACTTAAGATCGGTATTTTTCAAGATCTTGCCACACGTTTAGAAGAAGAGGAACGCGTTAGCAAAACCTTACTTCGTTCTACACTACGACATTACACCAACAGCTGGCGCTATCTTCATAGCATCAAAGAAGGTGCAAACCGTGTAGATTTAGACGGCGTTGAAGGCGATGCAATTGAAAAAGAACACGCTGATCATGCGCAGCAGCAGTTAGAAGAAAGCAAAGCAAAAGCAGCTGAAAAGCGCAAAGCTAAGCTAGCTCAGCAGCCTAAGCGAAAAGATAAACGTCAACTTAATCGTCCAAAAGGTGAAAAATCTGCAAATTCGGACCATGCTGATACTAAGCGCGGAACTAAACCGAAAAATAACAGACCAAACAATACACCACCTGCGAAATTGACAGATAGCGATTTACAGCAAGGTACGCAAGTTACCGTTAAATTAGGTAAAGCACCTATGCCTGCAGTAATTACCGAAGTAGCTAAAGATGGCATTCACGTTCAATTAGACTCAGGCATGGTAGTTAAAGTAAACGCAGACGCTTTACGTTTGGCACGCTCCAAGAGGTCGTAAAATATGAGAGACATCCTTCGAATTTCCATCGCCAGTGCTTTTCTTACCGTTGGGGTAGGAGCAGGCGCAGTTACGTCAACACCAGAGGTAGACGAGCTTCCCATTTTACAACAGGAATCTCAACACAGTGTTGCAGCTAAGCGAGTAAGCGCACTCTTTACCAGGGCGCACTACAAGGAAATTTCGTTGGATGATGCACTCTCAGCTAGAGTTTACCAGCGCTTCATCGATTCATTAGATCACAATAAACAAGTGTTATTGCTGTCTGATGTTGTGGGTTTTGAGAAATACCGCACATTGTTTGATGATGCGCTGAGTAAAGGCAACCTCTCTGTTGCCTATGATATGTATAACGTAAGCGCAAAACGACGCATTGAGCGTTATGAATTTGCACTTGCACTGTTAGAGAAAGGCCCGTTCGACTTTGAAAAAGAAGGCGATAAGTTCTTTTACGACAGAGAAGATGCTGAATGGCCAGCCAATAAAGCTGAGCTGGATGAAATTTGGCGTCAACGCGTTAAATACGACGCGTTAAATCTAATACTTGCAGACAAAACGTGGGAAGAGGCGAAAGAGCTTCTTACCAAACGCTATACACGAGCGATTAAGCGCACTAAGCAAGCAAAGAGCGAAGACGTTTTTCAAACTGCAATGAATGCATTCGCACGTACAATTGAAGCTCACACCAGTTACTTATCTCCGCGTAACGCTGAACGTTTTCAAATGGACATGAACTTGTCGTTTGAAGGTATTGGTGCAGTATTGCAAAGCGAAGATGATTACACGGTAATCAAAAGCGTTGTACCTGGCGGTCCTGCAGACGAGTCTGGCGCAATAAAACCAGAAGATAAAATTGTTGGCGTAGCACAAGACGACGAAGAGTTTGTTGATGTGATTGGTTGGCGATTGGACGAAGTGGTTGAGTTAATTAAAGGCCCGAAAGGAAGTACTGTTCGTCTACAGGTTGAAAAAGGAGCCACGGACGCGAAAACCACGTCGGTAGTTAGCCTTACTCGCGATAAAATTAAGTTAGAAGATCGCGCAGCCAAATCGGAAGTATATGTGCCAGAGACTGGCCCTCACGCGGGTGAGCCTTTAGGTGTAATCACCATTCCAAGTTTTTACAACAACCTTAGTATGGATGTTGCTAAAGAAATAGAAAGCTTGAAAGCGCAAAACGTTAAAGGCGTTATCGTAGACTTGCGCGGTAATGGCGGTGGTTCTCTAACCGAAGCAACGTTACTTACTGGCCTATTTATCGAAAAAGGCCCGGTGGTTCAAATTCGATACGGTCAAAGCAAAGTTAGCGTTAACCGTGATACAGATGGCGAAGTGGCTTATGATGGCCCGTTAACCGTATTAGTTGACAGATATAGCGCGTCTGCTTCAGAGATTTTTGCGGCAGCGATGCAAGACTACAACCGTGCTCTCATCGTAGGTGAACAAACCTTCGGGAAAGGGACAGTGCAGCAGCATCGCGGTTTAGGTAAAATTTATGACCTTTACGACAACCCATTAGGTAGTGTTCAGTTTACTATCGCCAAGTTCTATCGCATTGACGGCGGCAGCACACAGCATAAAGGCGTTATTCCTGACATTCTTTATCCATCGGCGGTTGAACCAGCTGAATGGGGAGAAAGCCAAGCGGAAAATGCGTTGCCATGGGACAGTATCAATCGCGCTAACTATACGACGTTTGCAGACGGTACTGCTGCGCTTGATGTTTTAACAGCGAAGCACAACAAACGTATTTTACAAGATCCTGAGTTTTCTTATATCCAAGACGACATAAAGGAATATAAGGAAAATAAAGACAAGAACTTCATCTCATTAGTTAAATCTGTACGTGAAGGCGAGAAGAAAGAGGCGGAAGAGAAGTCGCTTGCTCGTGCTAACGAACGTTTACAGCGATTGGGAATGGAAACTGTCACAACATTGGACGACCTACCTGAAGATATGGAAGAATTAGATCCATTCTTGGACGAGGCAGCCAATATTACTTTCGATATGATCGAAACAGGCCGTTACGCTATCACAAGAAATTAAGTGATTAGAAAAAAGGGCTGGTCTAGGGCCAGCCCTTTTTTTGTGTCTATAAATTATTAAAACAATAATAAAGGGAAATAACATGGCTATCAGAGGCGAATTTTCCTCTCGAATAGGGTTCGTGCTAGCAGCGGCAGGCTCGGCAGTAGGACTAGGTAATATTTGGGGCTTTCCTACAAAGGTAGCAAGTAACGGCGGCGCAGCATTTGTTCTCGTATACTTACTGCTGGCTTTTGTACTCGCTTATCCCGTACTTATGGCAGAACTTATAATCGGACGTAGTTCACGTTCAAATATGGTTGACGCTTTAGGTAAAATATCGGGCAATTTCGTCGGAAGGCTAACGGGCATTTGGGGCTGTGTTACCGTGTCACTTATCCTTGCATTCTACGCTATTGTAGGCGGATGGATGTTGGTTTATTTCGCCGATGCTGCCGTTAGCATGGTGGGATTTACGAGCGCTAGCGACTGGCTACTCACTTCATCAGTTACGCGTAACATTATTTTCTGCTTCTTATTCATGGGCTTAACTGCATTTATCGTTGTCGGTGGTGTAAAGTCCGGCATTGAGAAGTGGTCAGTGCGCTTGATGCCTACATTGGTTATTCTCATTCTTGCATTGATTGTTTATGTGAGCCTACAGCCTGGTGCCGTAGAAGGTTGGTCAGCATATTTAGTACCTGACTTCTCTCGCGTTCTAGACCCAGACTTATTAATTAACGCCATGGGACAAGCCTTTTTCTCAATGTCGCTAGGTGTAGGTACCATGCTGGTTTATGGTTCATACCTAAGTAAAAATGAAAATCTACCTAGCATTGGTGCGTCGGTAGCGCTTGTCGATATCGGTGTTGCGGTTATTGCGGGTATGCTTATTATCCCGGCCATGTACGTTGCATTAAACAACGGCGTTGAAATCTTCACACCGGAAGGCGCGTTAATCCAAGGTGACACGCTGATTTTCAAAGTACTACCAGCACTGTTTGATACCATTGGTAGCGTAGGTCTTTTCGTTGCTTTTACCTTTTTCGCGCTTATGGCGATTGCTGCCGTCACGTCTTCAATTTCAATGTTGGAAGTTCCCGTTGCGTTTATGGTTGAAAGTAAAGGTCTTCAACGTAAAAAGGCCGTGTTATTGATGGCATCGGTCATCTTTGTATTAAGCTGCATCATCATTTTAAATTTTGAAACCTTGTTCGGCTTTGTTATCGCATTAACTACCGAGTATAGCCAACCGTTACTAGGACTCGCCTTGTGTATTTTCGCAGGTTGGGTGTGGCGCAGAGATGCAATACTCGATGAACTTAAACAAGGTGATCAGTTTGCTGAACACAGCATTTTCTGGAAGATTTGGCCTTGGTACGTACGCTTTGTGTGTCCCGTTATCATTGCGCTTATGTTCTACCGCTCAGTCTTCTAAAGCATTCTGGTAAAAAGCGGACAGCACGCTTAACGCGTTACAAATACAATAATAAGGTTTTAAAAAACGACAATGACGAATAAAGAAATAAAAACGCCGTCACTTCTCGATGCAATGCTTCCTATTCTTGCGTTAGTCATAATGATGGGAAGCGCAGTTTATTTGTTTGCCGATAGCTCTTCTTACGGTCCAAACCAGATTGCACTTCTTTTAGCGATGGGCTTAGCTGCTATCATTGGAATGAAAAATGGCTACAGCTGGAAAACTATCGAAAAGGGCATTGTAGACGGTATCTCAATGTCTTTAGGTGCCTGCTTAATTCTGTTAGCGGTAGGTTCTCTTATTGGCACATGGATGCTAGCCGGAACCGTGCCTACGCTTATCTATTTCGGTTTAGAGTTGCTTAACCCCTCGTTTTTCTATGCTGCCGCTTGTCTGATTTGTGCGGTTGTTGCAATGAGTATAGGTAGTTCTTGGACTACCGCGGCGACTGTGGGTGTTGCGCTAATGGGCGTTTCTGCAGGCATGGAAATGTCGGCAGCCATAACCGCCGGCGCAGTAGTATCAGGTTCGTACTTTGGCGATAAAATTTCGCCCTTATCTGAAACAACAAACTTAGCGCCTGCCGTTGCGGGCACGGATTTATTTGAGCACATCCGTTACATGCTTTGGACGACGATTCCGAGCTTTGTTATTGCGCTTATTCTATTTACGGTACTGGGCTTTAGTGAAGTGGGTGAGGCCAAAGCAGAACGCATTGAGCAGATGCAACTTTTGTTAAATGAGTCTTTTGACTTAGGTTGGCATTTGTTAATTCCCCTTGTCGTTTTGCTCACCTTAGCGATTAAAAAGATGCCTGCGTTTCCAGCTGTTTTTATCGGCGCTTTGTTAGGTGGCGTCTGGGCAGTTGTATTCCAGTGGGATGTGGTTACTTCTATGGCAAGTGCTGACGACTCGGTGAATGTAGGTGCGTTGAAGGTAGTTTGGACTGCGCTATTCGATGGCGTAAGCTTCTCAACACCTGACGAGAACTTAAATAGCTTGCTTTCTCGTGGTGGCATGTCTTCTATGTTAAATACCATTTGGTTGATCATCTGTGCAATGTCGTTTGGTGCCGTATTAGAGCGTGTTGGCCTATTAAAGCGTGCAGTTTCTGCCATATTAATTGGTGCAAAGTCTGCAGGGGATATGGTGAGCAGAACCATTCTTACTTGTTTTGGTACCAACCTTGTTACTGCAGATCAGTATATTTCAATCGTGATGCCAGGCCGTATGTACAAAGAAGAATTCAAAAAGCGCGGTTTAGACCAATTGAATCTTTCTCGAAGCCTTGAAGACGGCGGCACACTTACGTCTCCACTTATTCCTTGGAACACCTGTGGTGCTTACATGCACAGTGTTTTATTAGTCAATCCATTTGATTACGTATTCTATGCATTCTTCAACGTAATCAACCCGATCCTTGCTGTTATTTATGCGTATTTAGGTATTAAGATTTTACGTATTACGCCACCGCATGTTGAAGTAAACAGCAAAGATACGGTTTAACACAGAGTTCCAATTAAACCCACGTAGGCTTTCTTCCAGGAGGATCTATGTCAGTTCAAGCTAAACGCCGGGCGGATTACCAGCCGCCCGCTTTTTCAATAGCGACAGTTGACCTACATATAACGCTACACCCAACGCAAACCAAAGTTATCAGCACGTTGTCCGTCACTCGTAATGGCGCGCACGATAGTCCATTAGTACTTGATGGCGATAATTTATCGCTAGATTCTATTTCTATTAACGGTACGCACCTATCTGATAATGAATACACGGTAACAGATAGCGCTTTAAGCGTGGTTACTGAACTTGATGAGTTCGTCTTAGAAATTACCAATACCATTGCCCCTGAGCACAACAAAGCGCTGGAAGGCTTGTATTTATCAGGTGGTGCCTATTGTACGCAATGTGAAGCGGAAGGGTTTCGTCGCATTACGTACTTCATGGACCGCCCGGATGTTTTGTCGGTCTACACAGTGACGGTAGTTGCCGACAAATCAGTACCGATGCTTTTGGCCAATGGCAACCCAGTGGACAAGGGCGAAGTTGACGAAAATACGCATTTTGTTAAATGGCACGATCCACATCCAAAACCTTGCTACCTTTTTGCTCTAGTTGCCGGTGACTTCGATTTACTCACCGATAGCTACACCACCACTAGCGGTAAAGAGGTTGCGCTAGAACTTTATGTTGATAAAGGCAAAAAGTCTCAAGGCATTTTCGCATTAGAATCTCTCAAACGGGCGATGAAGTGGGACGAAGATGTGTTCGGGTTAGAGTACGACTTAGATATCTACATGATTGTTGCCGTCGATTTCTTCAATATGGGAGCGATGGAAAACAAGGGCTTAAATGTATTTAACAGTAAGTTTGTATTAGCCGATCAAAAAAGTGCCACCGACGATGACTTTTTCAATGTTGAGTCGGTTATCGCGCACGAGTACTTCCACAACTGGACTGGCAACCGGGTTACTTGTCGCGATTGGTTCCAGCTAAGCCTGAAAGAGGGGCTTACTGTATTTAGAGACCAACAGTTCAGCGCTGATATGACTTCGGCGTTAAGTAATCGTATAAAGCACGTTCGTGTTATGCGAGAACACCAGTTTGCAGAAGATGCGAGTGCAATGAGTCATCCAATTCGTCCAGAAGAAGTCATTGAAATGAACAACTTCTACACGGTGACGGTTTATGACAAAGGCGCTGAAGTTATTCGCATGTTCCACACATTATTGGGGCCTGACGGCTTCAGACGTGGTATGGACGAGTACTTTAGAAGACACGACGGTCAGGCTGTCACCTGTGATGACTTCATTTCAGCAATGCAGTCTGCTACTGATTTAGATTTAACCCAGTTTACCCGCTGGTATAGTCAATCTGGTACGCCAGTGATTTCTGTCGCACACAGCACTGAGGTCGATGATGATGGCATTGTTAAGCATAGCTTTACATTGTCACAGCACACACCTGCAACCTCCGATCAGAAAGAAAAGCTTCCTCTATATATTCCTGTAAATATCGAGATTATTGATGATGAGGGGAAAAGCTATACAGACAACGAGTCGTTAATTCAAAACGGCATGGTCATTTTAAAAGATGATGCTATGCGTTTTACTGTAGAAGCCAAAACTACTAATTTAACACCTGTAGTATTGGGTAACTTCTCAGCGCCAGCGAAAGTAGAAAACCCATTGGGGACAGAGTCTTTACTTACTATATTTAAGCATGCGAAGGATCCATTTAATCGTTGGGATGCAATGCAAACGTTGTATGACCGCTGTGTGAAGCAATTAGAGGAATCGCCGGGGTCTGGTATCAGCAATGAAATCTGGAACGGTATCAAGCAAGCGATTGCCCAAGAGCAGAACAACCTTGAATTGCTGAGTGAATGTTTAGTCATACCTTCGTTTGAGACTCTGTGCCAAAGCCGAAGTAACATAAACGTTTCCGCACTTTCGAAAGCGAGAAAAGCGTTCTGCGACCAGTTTGCTCGCGCACTCGAAAAAGAGCTAAAACAAGTCTTCGAAAATATCGAGAAAAGCGCGTATTGCTACACGCAAGAAGCGGTGAATCAACGTCGCTGCAAAAATGTCGTGCTTGCACACTTAGCGCGGTTACCCCAACACGAGCATATTGTGGTTTCTCAGTTTGAAACCGCTGATAATATGACAGATACGCTAGGCGCGTTGAGAAGCGCACAACACTGTAGCGCCACCACTTTCGACAGTTTGATGGCTCAGTTTGAGGAATCGTGGAATCATGACCCGCTTGTTTTGGACAAATGGTTCGCACTCCACGCTACACAAAATCGAGACGATATCTTTGCGACTATCACAATGTTATGTGAGCACCCTCAGTTCGCAATGAGTAACCCGAACCGTGTTCGTTCTGTTATTGGTAGCTTCGCTTTCTATAACAGCGAAAGGTTTCATGCACTCGATGGCAGTGGATATAAATTTGTAACCGACTACTTACTTAAGCTCGATGCGGTCAACCCACAGGTTGCCGCCCGTATTGTAACGCCACTGACGCAATGGCAGGGCTTTGCAAGCGAGCATCAGGTTCATATGAAGCAACAGCTTGGCCGTTTGCTTAATCACAAAGGTTTAAGTAAAGATTTGTTTGAGAAAGTAAGTAAAAGCCTTGCTTATGACAAGCATTAACCAAACTGACTCGGTTTTTTACTTTTCAATAAATGCACCTTACAAGCAATGTGAGGTGCTTTATGTTCCATCTATGCCAGATGTGGTCATGGTCAGTGAATCAGGCCTAAGCGTCCAGGTACCGACCAACAGGCTCAGGCAATTTGTTACGTCTGATGGTATTAAAGGTCGTTTTAGGATGATTATTGATGCCAACAAAAAAATAAAATCCTTTGAAAGGCTCGCATAGAGCCTTTTTTGTACGCGACGAGTTACTCTCTTGTATACGAGCTTTCACCACTCCCATACGTAACACTTATGCGTTTTCTTTTGTCATTGAGCGTTCCAAAATACTTAACGCAACAGTTTCGCAATATTTCTGTACATTTTTCCTGCAAGTTTATAAATGCCTTTTATACTCACAATAAAGCAATAACTATTTGATACGACTAATGTTGTAAATTTTGTTAACTGGTAGGATTAGTTCTTGCGGTTATGGCAAAATGATGTAATGATTTTGTTAATCGTTATGGTTGGTCATGATGTCACGTATTAAGTCACATCGACTTGGGAGTATAAAAATATGAAAAACGGGCCTAGCGCTTTTAAGATATCACCGGTAGCAGCGGGAGTTCTCTCACTGCTAGGTGCTGCTGCAGTACCTGCACACGCTGCGAATTGGCAAGTGGGTGATGTAAGTATTTCTTTAGATTCAACATTTACATTAGCTACAAGTATTCGAACAGAGGCAAGAGATTACGACCTTATAGGTAACAGTAACCATCCTCAATTCGACTGGAGCGGTTATCACGCAGCTTTCAACCCTTTATACCCAAGTGGCGACGTGTGGGGTTTAGCAGATGGCGGTTATTCCACCAATGGTGACCTTGGTAACCTTGCACACGATCCAGGTGACGCGTTTGCAACGCAAATTTCAGGTACTCATGAATTAGATATCAATTTTGGCGACTATGGTTTCTTCGCCCGTGGTTTTTGGTTCTACGACTTTGAGCAAATGGACGGCGACCGTCCATACTCTAACCCAATAACGGGTAACCAATACGACTTGTGTCAAGACCCTGAAGCAGAAGACCTACTGTGTACCGATGTACGTCTTTACGACGCATTCTTCTATGGCGACTGGTGGATTGGCGACAAACCACTTACGCTTCGTGTAGGCCGTCAGGTGATCAGTTGGGGTGAAAGTACATTCATCCAGCACGGTATTAACACAACGAACCCTGTTGATGTAACACGAGCTCGTGCTCCAGGTGCAGAACTTAAAGAAGTATTCCTTCCAGTAGGGATGGTGTACGCGTCTTTAGGTTTGACTGACACAGTGAGTATTTCTGGTTATTACCAGTACGAATGGGAGCGCAGCTGGCTTCCTGTTTCTGGCAGCTACTTCGCGGGCAACGACTTTGCAGGTGAGGGCGGTCAACGCCAGAATATTCAATTAGGTTTTAGTGGTAACCCTGATATTGACCTAGATCATTTATTGACTGCATTGAATGGTTACGGTGATTTATTACGTTCAGGCGCTGATGCTGCAGATATATCTCAGGCTTATCTCGCTTATCCGACAAAAGTTGTCATTCGTGGCTTCTCGGATGATGCGCATAATGATGCAGACGACCAAGGTCAATATGGCTTGCGCTTGACGTGGTTCGCTGAGAATTTGAATGAAACAGAGTTTAGTTTCTATCACATCAATTACCACAGCCAACGCCCGCTTATTTCAGGTAAGACATCAGACTTTACTGCTGAAGGTATTGGCGCAGATCTCGCGTTCCTAGCATCTAATACCGTTACTCGCGACAACATCACTGAACTGGGTGCATTTACACAGTCAGAGTTCTTCTACCCAGAAGATATCAAACTTTATGGTATGAGCTTTAACACTAACATCGGTACTACGGCTCTTGCGGGTGAATTTGCTTACCGTGTAGATGAGCCGCTTCAAATCGATGATGTTGAATTGCTTTACATGGGTATGCCAGAGCAGCTAGCGAATGCTGGGCTACGTCCAGATTTAGAAGGTATTTCACAGCTAAACAATATCGGAAGAGCAGTAGGCCCAGGCGAAACAGCGGAAGGTTATCTATTCTCTGATACATGGCAAATGCAGTTTACTGCCTCACACGTGTTTGGCCCTAAATTTGGCTCTGACAACTTCGTACTATTAGGCGAAGTAGGTTATGTGAACGTTGTAGATATGCCAGATCCGAACGTAATTCGCTTAAATGCGCCTGGTACAGCACGTACGCCGTCACTAGAGCCTATCAACGGCAATAGTCGTGAAGGTTTACACCAAGCGCTATCAGACGGACCAGAGACTAACCCGTTTGCTACTGACGATGCGTGGGGTTACCGCTTACTTGCTGTCGCTGATTACAACGACGTCATGGCCGGAATTAACTTACGTGCTCGTGCAACATTCTCTCACGATGTAGAGGGTACAACACCAGACCCTCTATTCCTTTTCACAGAAGATGTTAAGTCTGCTGCAATTTCATTGACGTTCGACTACCTAAGCAAGTGGTCAGCAACAGCGTCGTACAGCGCTTTCTGGGGCGGCATTGGTACTACTAATGCGCTATCAGACAGAGACTTCGTTTCATTTAACATCAAATATGCAATCTAAGAGTGGTATTTATGATTAGAAAAGTAGGAATTATCGCTGCGGCTTTGTCACTTGCTCTGTCAGGTGCAAGCGCGATGGCAAAGGTGTCTGACGCAGATGCCAATAAACTAGGTAACGAATTGACGCCACTGGGCGCTATGAAAGCAGGTAATGCAGACGGCAGTATCCCAGCGTGGACTGGCGGTATTACTTCAGCACCAGCGGGCTACACAGTGGGTGATCACCATCCAGACCCGTACCCTGAAGATAAAGTG
>Ga0208337_1000078_pt1 | contig 19145 bp, 20 predicted proteins | sample DeeseametaMP0371_FD_184213 | JGI IMG/M metagenome (GOLD analysis project Ga0208337, IMG submission 184213) | Marine microbial communities from the Deep Atlantic Ocean - MP0371 (SPAdes) | ecosystem: Environmental > Aquatic > Marine > Oceanic | place: East of Porto Seguro, South Atlantic Ocean... | reverse complement strand
TACCACTTTTGAGGTAGGCCACCGACGTCAACGCACAACCCATGGGAAAAAGTTTGCCCTGCAGCCCATCAACAGGGCATGAAGGGCTGAGTGGTATTTATAGGAAGGCATAAAAAAAGAAAGCCGCTCCAAAGGAGCGGCAAAAGACCGTGACTAGCAATGAGAGGGAGAAACCATGACAGGGTACCGGCGCTGAACTGCCTAGTCGCTGTCGTGGTTGCCAGCGGCTCATCAAACGCTGACAAACACAATATAATCATTCTCATTTACCCCGTCAACACAAATGCGAATACTTTTTATTTATTTTTTCAGCCGACCAGCTTGAGCCAAAATGGCAGCGTCAGCATGGCAAGCAGCGTTTGTCCGGTAATAATGGCCGCCATTAATTCCGCATCACCGCCCAGCTGGCGGGCAAGGATGTATGCCGAGGTGGCCGTGGGTAGCGCAGCAAACAGCAGCGCGACGTCCCGGCTGACGGGGTCGAGCCCCAGTAGCCACGCTAACAGCAGTACACATGCTGGCATGCACAGTAGCTTAATGGCGTTAGTAGCAATCACCCCTCGGTCAATACGCAGCAGCGCCATGGGCTTAAGCGCGACCCCCACGGCCACCAGTCCCAGCGGTAGTGCTGCGCGTCCCAGTAACGTGACGGTATCTTCGCTCCAGCCGGGCAGGCCAACGCCGCTAAGATTCAGCCCAATCCCTGCCAAGCAAGCCAAAATCAGCGGATTTTTCGCCAGCGCTAGCGCGCTTTTACCTAGGCTTGCGCGACCCAGCGTGCCCGCCGCCACAAAGCTGGCCACGCACATAACGTTCACCACGGGCACCATCAGCGCCACGGCGACCGCAGCCGTTGTGGCCCCCAACGAGCCGTGCAGCGCGGCGGCCCCCGCTACGCCCACATAGGTATTAAAGCGCACGGCACCTTGAAACACCGAGGTGAATGCCGCCGGGCTGAGCTGTAACCAGGCTCGAAAATGCCACAATATAAGGCCAAACAGCGCCATTGCCCCCAGCAATGCCAGCGCCAACCGGCCAACGGGCACTTGGCTCACATCGGCTGTCGCCAGCGTGCCCACCAGCATGGCAGGGAACAGCACAAAGTAGATAAACCGCTCCATTTGCGCCCAAAAATCGAGGCTAGGCCAGCGCCCATACCCCATGGCGGCACCCAATAAAATCAATAAAAACAGCGGTCCTAGTGCTCCGGTAATGCTCTCCATTGTTCTTCCTTATTAAGTGCGACATCCCAGCACAGCGACATCTGCGGGATAGCTGTTACCATGAAACGCATACCATGTAATAAATTTCCCCGCCTTATGGCCTGCGTAGCGACTATTCTGCCATGAAGAATTTGCCTAAACCTGTCGATGTTACGGGTTTTCCAGCGCTAAAAGTGCTTATCCTGGTGACTGGCCTCGCGCTGGCTGCGTGCACATGGTACGTGTTCGCTAACTGGCTTCGTGCCGATAGCGATATCGTGTGGTTCTCTCCTAGCGGCGAATGCAACTTGCATATGACCCCCTGTTCGACAACGCTGGGGGACAGAGGCCGTCTTACGTTAGCCATTGATGCCGATGGCCGTATCGAGGCGCTTGAAGTGCTGCCCTTGGATGTCGAGGTGGAGGGCATCACCCCCAGCCAAGTGACGGTGGATTTTGTTGGCCGCGATATGGATATGGGGTTAAACCGCTTTGCGCTTACCACCACTGCACCCGGACACTTTCATGGCCAGGGCCAAGTGGGCGTTTGCACGCAAGAGGTGATGCCGTGGCGCGCTAGGGTTATTCTGGAGACGCCTGACGGTAAGCTGGGTAGCTGGTTCGATTTCGATGTTAAAAGGAGTTAAGCGCATGGTAGCCCCCATAAAACGCAAGCCGCTTTGGCTTGGCCTAGCCCTATTAGGCGTGCTAGTGGTGGCGGCCACCCTGGGCCTTTACCAGCTAGGCGTCGGCCAGGAGAGCGACGAACCGCAGGGCGGCCCTATCGCAATGCCCTCTACCCAGGGTGACTTCTCCCTTACCCAGCTAGGCGATAATGAAATTGCCATTATCTCCTTTGGCTACACTTACTGCCCCGATGTCTGCCCCATGAATCAGGCGGTCAAACGCCAAGCCCTGGCTCAATTGAGCGATGCTCAACGTGAGCGGGTTGTGCCTGTCATGATTACGGTCGACCCAGAGCGCGATACGCTCGACCGGATGAGCGAATATATGCAATTCTTCGGCAGTGAGTTTATCGGCTTAGTGGGAAGCCAAGCGCAGCTTACCGATGTGGCTGAGCGTTACGGGGTGATTTGGCGGCGGGTAGAAGCGCCGGAATCGGCCATGGCGTATACCATCGACCACAGCGCTTCGCTGTTTTTGGTCAACCGTGAAGGGGAAATATTGCAGCGGGTGCTCTACTCTCCAACGCCCCACGGGTTAGTATCGGCGCTGGAAAGCGAACTTGGCAGCTAACGCTAAAAGGGGACCCTCAATAAGTTAGCTGCCATGTAGTTACTCAGCCGTTGCGGCTTTGTTAGCAGTTGCCGATTGTAGATGATCCAACATCGCCATCAGCGCCTGTGTCTGGGTGCCATCGCGGGTATCGTGCAGCGGATTGATCTGCCACGTACTCTCAGCAAAGCCCCACCAGTCCCAGCACGCTTGCGGATTGGCCATGCTGCTCTCTGCCTGTGGGTAAAGTACCACCTGACCATGTTCCGCCGCCCAGCGGTTTAAGCCGCTGTAGCGAACAAAGGTGTCGTCGATGGCCTCCGCGTTCATCTGGCAGCCGTGCAGCGCCACCGTTACCGGGCAGCCGCCCGCCTCACATGCCTCGGGTACGAACACATAACCGGTATCGGCAAAGCCCTTCGCTGCAAAGCCGGACTGGTCAAAAGCTAACAGCTCGCCTTCGCTGGCGTTCGTCTCACGCTCGGGATAGAGCCAAGCCATCATCTCACCGGCCACGTCTTCTCCACACGCCAGCACATGACTGCCGCCGCCGTTGTGACAATCGCCCAAAGACTGCGGGTCAAGAGGGGCGTCTTTTGGCATCGCTACCGGCCAGCCGTGCCCGGTGTTTGCCCGCTGAACGTAGCGCAGTTGCTGCTCAGGGCTTTCCAGCCAGCCTTGCCACTGCTGAGCCAGCAGATCTCCTAACCCAGGCGACACCGTCTCGTCCGCATCGCCATGCCACACAAAAGCGCGTAGCTGGCTTAGTGCGTCTTGGCTGCCTACTTGGTCTAATGAAAGATAGCGCTCACGCCGCTGTTCCAGTTCATCCAGCGATGGGAGCCCGCGGCGTGTCATCATGCACTGGTTCAGGGCTAGGCTTAATGCCCCTTGAGCGCACCCCCATGGGCCTGCGGCTAGCACGCCCACACCGCTAAAGCGCTCAGGCCAAGCAACTGCCAACTGAGAGGCCATATAGCCGCCAGAAGAGACTCCTACCACGCTGGCTTGGTCGCTAGCAGCGCCCAGCGCAGGTAGGCCGGGTGCCTCTTCCTGGGCGTGGGCAACGGCGCTGCCCAACAGAATAAGCGCAGCCATAAGACGGCGCTGATGAACGGCTATGCCCATGGCTTATTCAATGCCTAGCAGTTCAACGCGGAACGTGAGCATTTCATTCGGGCCAATGGGGCCTTGGCCGCGTTCGCCATACGCAAGATCAGCAGGAATATAGAGCATCCAGCTATCGCCAACGCTCATCAGTTGCAGGGCTTCTTGCCAGCCTTCGATCACTTGGTTGACCTGGAAGCTAACCGACTCACCGCGCTCGAAGGAACTATCAAATACGGTACCGTCGAGCAGCATGCCTTCGTAGTTCACCTCTACGGTGTCTTCTGCGCCGGGCGTTGCGCCGTCGCCAGACTCAAGCACTTCGTACTGCAAGCCAGACTCGGTTACTTCGACTTCATCCCGCTCAGCGTTTTCTGCCAGGAAGTCTTGTCCTTCTTCAAGATTCGTCTGCGCCAGCTCGGCGGCTTGCTGTTCACGCGCCTCCATTGAACTCTCTTGGAAAGCCATTAGCGCTTCCATCATCTCTTCTTCGTTCATCGCCAGCTCGTTGCCATCGAAGACATCGCGCATACCGTCGGTGAACGCATCAATATCGAGGTCTTCAATATCTGCCTGCATGCTTTCGCCCAGCGTAACACCCAGGCTGTAAGCCAAGCGCTGCTCGTCGGTTTCCGGGGCGGCGGCGGCAAACGGCGCTACCAGCAGAAGGCCAGTCAACGCGGTAGAAGAGAGTAGTGCTTTCATGGAAAAAACCTTATCCAGCGGCGCAGCGCGCCAAATGTTTTGGGTGCCTCAAAGACTAACACTCGCCGCTTCAGGCTGCATTACCTGAAACGGCGGGTGTTAGTCAGACCGCAATGATGCATAGAGGTTTAGCCAGTGCTACCGCGTACGTTACACCACCAGCGTTGGGCAGTGGGCGGCCCCGGCAACACGCTGGGACACACTGCCCAGCAGCAGATTTTTCTCACCGTTCGTGCCTTGAGCGCCAATCACAATCAGGTCGCACTCCCGTTTACGGGCAAAGCGTACAATTGTGCGGGAGGGTCGTCCTCCTTTCACAAAGGCACGTACTCGCATGCTATCCGCCCCTAATTCAATGGCGTGGGACTTAGCGTGTACAGCAATTTCCGTGGCGTACTCTTTGAGCGCATCATCGGGGATATCCAGCCTATTGGGGCGCACCATAGAGAGCGACGCTTCCAATAGGCTGTGGTGCTTAAATACGCACAGCAGGTACAGCTCTGCACCAGTGAGCATATGCAGGCCAACGGCTTTCTCTAGCGCTTTGATGGCCCCCTTGGAGCCATCGACCGGGACCAAAATGCGATTAAACATCTGCGTTCTCCTTGTGACTGCTTAACGGAAGGCAACATCACGCAGGAACAGCGCAATTTGCGGGAACATAATCAGCAGCGCCGCCGCCAAAATCAGCATAAAGATAAACGGTGGCGTGCCTTTGATCACCTCCCAGTAGGGGCGCTTAAAGATTGCAATAGCGGTAAAGATATCGCAGCCAAACGGTGGCGTTGCCGAACCTATCGCCACCTGCAAGGTAATCAGAATACCCACCAACACGGGGTCTAGCCCGGTGGCCGCAATCGCCGGTGCAAAGATAGGCGTCAGCACCAGAATAACCACGATAGGGTCAACGAACATACAGGCCACAAAGAACGAAATACAGATAGCGATCAGTACGCCCGTTGGCCCGGCGTCATTCACGCCCACGGCCTCCAGGATAGCCTGGGGTATCTGCGCAAAAGAGATAATCCAGGAGAACCCATTGCCTACGGCCACCAGGATAAATACCACGGCGGTAATCAGGCCAGTGGATTTGGCGATGGCGTAGATATCGCGCATTTTCAGCGAGCGGAACACCACAAACTCTAACAGTACCGCGTACAGCACACAGGCTGCCGCCGCTTCGGTGGGGCTAAAGATACCGCCGTAAATACCACCCACGATAATCACCGGGAAACCCAGCGGCCAGAGCGCTTTTTGCACGGCGGTGGCCCGCTCTTTCCAACTGGCACGCTCTTCGGTAGGAACATCTTTTACGATGGCATAAACGATGCAGTAGGCAGAGAACATAAACAGTATTAACAGGCCCGGCCCAATCCCAGCGATAAACAGCTCGCCAATCGAGGTACCGGAAATCACCCCATAAATAATCATGCCGATGCTGGGTGGGATCAAAAAGGCAATGTCACTGGCATTAATAATCAGCGCCAGCGTAAAGGGATCAGAGTAGCCCGCCTTTAACATCTTCGGACGCAGCGGAGACCCCACAGCCACCACGGTGGCCTGGGTCGAACCCGATACCGCCCCAAACAGCGTACAAGAAGCGGCAGTACTCACCGCCAGCCCACCTTTAATATGGCCAATAAACGACATCACCATATCAATCAGGCGGTTCGCGGATTGCCCACGAGTCATAATATCGGCGGCCAGAATAAACATCGGTACGGCGATCAGCGAGGCAGGGCGAATGCCCGCCATCATCTGCTGAATCAGCGTATCCATTTGGCCAAAGCCGTTAAACATCATATAGAAGCCAATCACCGCGGCGGTGATCAGCGGGATCATCATTGGAAAGCCCAGCAGCAGCAGAGCAATCATGGTGACTACCATTATCGTCGTCATAGCGTTCCCCTAGGGTGCAATCCCTGCTTTACACTTCTGTTTCGGTATCTTTGTAGCCGTCCACAACCCCAGTCGAGAGATACACGTCTCGGGTAGTCAGGTTTTTAACCGCGGTCAGCATGTACTGAATCCCGGTAATCAAAAAGCCCATGGGTACCCAGATATAAATAATCCATACCGGCAAACCTAGCGACGGCAGCACGCGCCCTTTGCTATACAGGTCGAGGATGTACACCACCGAGTAATAAAGTAGGAAAAACATCACCAGCGAGGTGAGGAACGCAATGCCGATCATCAATACTTTACGGCCACCCACCGGCAGCGCATCGTAAATCGCCGACATCCGAATATGACGACCGTGGCGGGCAGCGTAACCAATGCCCGCAAAGGTAATCATGATAATCAAGATACGGTTCAGCTCACCTGAGAACATAATGCTATTGCCGAATACAAAGCGGGCAATCACGTTGGTGACCGTATTCAGCGCCATTAGCAAAACCCCCATCGCCAGTATCACTGACTCGATTTTGCTAATTGCAGTGTCGATCACTCCCAAAAACCCGGGCAAACCGGACCGGTAGCTCTTTTCGGACTCTTCTTCCGTCATGGCCGTTCTCCTTTAAACGCAGCGTGGTCGCTTGCTATCTCAGCGTAGCGACCCTCCCGTCACTGACCACCGAACGGAGTATGTTCGGCCTTGCTTCATTTTGTAGCGTAACGGGTAATGACTCTTTTCGCTTCAACGCTGGATGTACGTAGATTTTTCTGTGTTACGCCGCCGAGGTACACATTTTTTCGTGGTGGGGCGAGCTGCGCCGATGAACCCACTCACCTGCAGGGCACTTTGGCAACAAAAAAGGGGCAGCGCTGGCTGCCCCTTATGACGTTACTTGATTAACGTAAAAGCGCTAACCCATTAGGAGTCGCTGTTAACGGCTTCAAGGTCCGCCTTGAACTGCTGCAACAGCTCTTCACCGCGATCGCCCGTCATTTCGAGAAACACTTCCTCAACCTGCGGCGCACGATCACGGAACGCTTGGATCTGCTCTTCGTTCAGACGCGTGACGGTGACTTCATCAGACGCTTCCTGAATCTTGGCGAGTGCTTCGTCGGCCAGACCTTTGATGTGCTCAATGGTGTGGTCGTAAGCCGCGTTGGAGGCTTCCTGCACCAGCTCTTTATCTTCGTCAGACAGGCCTTCGTAGAAGTCCTGATTGGCCATCATGGCAGTGGTAAACCAGCCATGGCCGGTAAAGGTCAGGTGCGGAGATACTTCATACAGACCGCCGGACTCGATCCAGAAAATCGGGTTTTCCTGACCATCGATAATACCGGTCTGCAGGCCACCGTAAACTTCACCCCAGGGCAGCGGCGTCGGCGTCGCACCAAAGGCGTCGTAGGTTTCCGACAGCAGCGGGTTGGTCATGGTACGGATTTTCTTATTATCCATATCTTCCGGCGAGCTGATCGGCTCGTCGGTAGTGACTACCATTTCACCCTCTGGGTACATCTTCAGCAGCTCAAGTCCCTGTTCCGCATAAAGCTCCGGGAACATTTCATTGATCGCTTTACTCTCGTCGAAGAATGTTAGAACGGTCTCTTCGTCGGTCGGCAGCAGGTAAGGAATAAAGAAGATCTGGGCTTCTGGAATCAGTGCACCAGTAAAACCAGGCGACTGGTTAACAAACTGGAGAATGCCGTTCTGAGTCTGCTCCATGATGTCATCAGACTCACCCAACTCACCAAAACGGTAAACTTGTACAGAGTGGTCGGAGTTCTCTTCGATGTACTCTTTAAACGCGTAAGCGAACACATCCTGCACGTCGCCTTCGTACTCTTCGTGGGCATAACGCCAGTTATCCGCCTGGGCAGTGGCGCTTAGGCCTAACAGCAGAGCACCTACGCTTGCCGTAGTGATTAATTTGGTGGTAACAGAACGAGTTGAAACTAATTTGCTTGCCTTCATGCAGAGTTCCCCTAGCAGTGGTAAGCGCGTCATATGAGAGCGCAAGAGTCTAATTTTTGTCTATCCCGTGCTGCTTCACTTTCAGGCTCAGCCGCTAACACGCAGAAACGTCATTCGTAACTTTGTATGCATTGCTGTGGGTTAGCGGGCGAAATAAGCGCTGCCAACGCGGGTTGATCAAAAACAGCTTAAATTCAGGCTAGCGTGGTGGATCACAGCGGTCAAGCTGGCTTGTCAGGGCCATTAGTGCCGTTTGTGTGTTTTCGCGTACGCGTGACGCTTGCGGCGAACGGTTGTCAAGCGGTGCCGAAAACAGCGTATCTTGCAGCCACTGTGCAACATTGTGCTGGCTTATGTCGCTTTTTGTTAACCGGACTTCCTCCACCGAAGAGCGCAGTGCCCACTGCTGCCAACGTTGAAGGTTTTCACGCTCAGACTGCAGTTCCGCCTTTTGTAAGGTGGCACGCAGCGCCTTAATGTCATCGTTATGAGCAGCTTGAGGCTTTAATGTTCGGCGCAATTCGCGCAACGTTGCGGTGACCTGCTGCTGCCAACGGTAGCGCTCTTCCCGTATGGCCTTTAGCGGGCCAGATTCGGCGGCTAATCCGTGCTGATACAGCCAGCAGTGAAACAGTAACTCACACACATCCACGCCAGCCTCATCTTGCAAGGTGAGACAGGCTTGCTCTACGCCAGGCTTTGCATAAAGCGCTAAGGCAAAATCCCATAGCGGCCTCTGCTGCAAGCGCTGCAATCGGTTAGAATCGCGCATTGGTTTACCCACTTTTTTCGGGAGAAAACATGATCGCACTGCGCCAAGTCGCCCTGCAACGGGGCACGCAAACGCTCCTAGAAAGCGCCGACCTTACGCTACATAACGGCGTGAAGGCCGGCATTATTGGGGCCAACGGTGCCGGTAAGTCGAGCCTGTTTAAACTCCTATTGGGCGAGCTGGGGCCCGATCAGGGGGATGTAGAGATGAGCGGCGGCCAGCGAATTGCCCACATGGCCCAGGAAGTGGAGGCGCTGGATCGCCCCATTGTAGAGTATGTATTAGACGGCGATTACGCCTTACGCCAAGCCGAAGCCGACCTGCTTGCCGCCCGCGAAGCCGATAACGCGCATCGAGAAGCCGAACTCCACGGGCTAATCGAAACCCTAGATGGTTACACGGCAGAATCACGGGCATCACAGCTGCTGGTCGGGCTGGGTTTTGTGCAGGCGGACCTTAAGCGACCTCTATCGGACTTTTCCGGCGGTTGGCGAATGCGGGTAAATCTTGCCCGGACGCTGTTTATGCCTTCCGACTTGTTGCTGCTGGATGAGCCGACCAACCACCTGGACCTAGACGCCCTGCTTTGGCTGGAGCAGTGGCTCACTCGCTACCCCGGCACGCTGCTGCTGATTTCTCACGACCGCGACTTTCTGGATGCTGTGTGCGATCACATTGTGCATATGCATCACCAAACGCTAGAGCTTTACCGGGGCAACTACTCTCGCTTTGAGCGCACGCGGGCCGAAAAGCTCGCGCTGCAACAGGCTGAAGCGGCCAAGCAGCAGGCCCGCCGTGAAGAGATTGAACGTTTTATTGCCCGCTTTCGCGCTCAGGCAACAAAAGCCAAGCAGGCGCAAAGCCGGGTAAAAATGCTAGAACGCATGGGGGATATCGCCGTCGCCCACACGGACTCCCCTTTCCACTTCACCTTGCCTGCCGCTGATAAAACGTCGCACCCGCTGCTGGTGCTGGACCAAGCCACCCTTGGCTATCGCGGCGAAGCGGGCGATATCGCTCAGTTAGAGAAGGTCAACATTACGCTACTCCCCGGGAGCCGTATCGGCTTATTAGGTCCGAACGGTGCGGGTAAATCGACCCTGATCAAGTCACTCACGGGCGAGCTTGAGCTGTTAGAAGGCAAACGCGTACCCGGTGAACATTTAGCCATTGGTTATTTTGCTCAGCATCAGTTAGAAAGCCTGGACGTGACCACCACGCCCTTTGTGCATGTACAACGCCTCTCTCCCACAGCAAGTGATCAAGAAATTCGCAACTTCCTAGGTGGCTTTGGCTTCAAAGGCGATGACGCCTTTGGCGAGGTGGCCACTTACTCTGGCGGTGAGAAAGCACGCCTGGCACTTGCACTCGTGGCCTGGCAAAAGCCCAACCTGCTGCTGCTCGATGAGCCCACTAACCACTTGGATCTGGAAATGCGCGAAGCGTTGACCGAGGCACTGGCAAGCTTTGAGGGCACAGTCATCCTGGTCTCGCACGACCGGCACCTGCTGCGTGCCACGGTGGATGAGTTTTGGCGGGTGGCCGACCACCGGGTTGAGCCCTTCGACGGCGACTTGGAGGATTACCGGGCTTGGCTTAAGGCGCGGTTGGAAGAGAACCGCCGCGACGCCCGTAGCGAAAAGAGCGAACGCCAGAGCCAACAGCCCAGCGGCGACCGTAAAGCCGCCCGCAAAGCAGCAGCGGAGCTGCGCGAAAAGCTGCGCCCACTGAAAAAAGAGCGCGACCAGGCGGAAAAGAGCATGGAAAAAGCGCAGCAGGCACTTGAGGAAGTAGAAGCGGTACTCGCCGACCCCGAGCTATACACCGACAGCACCCGCAAGGCAGAACTGACCCAAGCACTCGCCAAGCAGGCGGAGATTAAAGCGCGCCTGGATGCCGCCGAGCAGACATGGTTCGCTGCAGAAGAGGCGTTAGAGGCCATGGAAGCCGAGCTGCTGGCCAGCGAAAACGCCTGATCAGCCCTAGCTTTCTAGCAAAAAGGTGACCGGCCCATCGTTGACCAAGGCAACCTGCATGTCCGCGCCGAACTGCCCTTCTGCAATATGGGGCCAAGCGGCGCGGGCCTGACTTACCAGATAGTTAAACAGCCGCTCCCCCTCGTCGGGCGGGGCGGCGCTGGAGAAGCTAGGGCGTAGGCCCTTGCGGGTATCGGCAACGAGCGTGAACTGTGATACCAGCAGCAGCCCACCCTGGGCCTGCTGCAGGTTATGGTTCATCTTGCCCGCCTCGTCACTAAACACGCGGTAGTGAAGCAGCTTATGCAGTAGCTTATCGGCATCCACCTCGCTGTCACCTTTCTCCACCCCCACCAGTGCCAGCAGCCCATGGTCGATGGCACCGACGCTGTTGCCTTCCACCGTGACACTGGCGCTCTTAACCCGTTGAATCAGTGCTTTCACGCTTGCCCCTTCGTCCGTTCATTAGGCGCTGCTATCTTCATAGAGCGTTTCGCCATTGAGCGCGAGACGCAGCTGCTAGCGGCGGCGCTAGTCGTGACGAGCGTAGCGCCCAGTAACGCGGCTAGCCATAGCGTACTCTTTGTTGGTCGTTGCACGGTGACCATCTCCTTTGTTGGTTTGGGTAACACTATGCATAGCTATACACACATAAACAACTCATAAAGGTTCCGTACAACCACTCGATTGAGGAGTCATTGAGCCGCCACAAAGCCTTTACCAAGGCCGACAGAGCATCACATCGCAGTGGGGCTCACTGAGCAGCATTTCGGTTAGCGGATTAGGTTGGTGTGGTCGACTGCGGCTGCCTAACATGACCAAATCTGGCGAGTGCCGTTTAACATAGTCATGCAGCACATCGCAGGGCTGGCCCGGCTCTAGCGCAAGCTCAATGTCCGGCACGCCATCTAACTCCCGCAGCAGGCTTTCGACTTCGTTATCCAGCGCCTCCCGCAGGCGACTGACCTCGCGGTCACGCCACTGGGCGTAGAACGCTTGACTCCCCAGCTCCAATTCGCCGGGCAGGCTCCAGGCGTGTAGAAGCGTTAGCTTGGCCTCAGGAAAGCGAATCAGCGCTTCTTTCAGGGTCTGCCGAGCCGTCAGCGAGAAGTCGATAGGCACCACAATATGTTGCCACGGCTGAGTAGGCAGGTAAGACGCCACCACCACGGGGCACGGCGCGCTACGCAAAATACGCATCATGGTGGTGCCGTAAAGCAGGTCTTTTTGACCACGTTTGCGGTGCATACCCAGCACGATGAGCGACGCCTGACGCTCGTGGGCTTCCCTCACGATTTCTACATGAGGCTCCCCAACCACCGTTTGAATCATCAGCGATGGCAGTTCCAAGGCGTAATCTTCGCGCAGGTCGGTGAGCGTCGCGCTAATATCGTCGTTTACCGCGAGTTCCAGGTCATGGAGCATGCGATGCGGAAGGTAAGGGTCAAGCACGTGAAGGGTATCAAGCTGCGCGCCCTGCTGATGGGCTAAGCGCAGCGCGCGGGCAAAGGCCGCGCGGTTTTCCTGGGAGAGGTCGGTGGCAAACAGCAGCGTGCGGGACATGGGCAGCTCCTTGGCCGAACAGCTCAGCCTAGTAGGCAAACAAACGGACACCCTTCAGCATGGTGCCCGTTGGCCTATCCCGCAAGGAGACTCTGCGCCCTCAACACGTCAGCGATGGATTTACCACCAGGCATGAAAGTGATGCACCGGGCCACGCCCTTTGCCAACACTTAAGCGATGGCTAGCGGCCAGAGCATGATGAAGCCACTGCTTTGCCTCCGCAATAGCCTGCTCTGGGGCCTCTGCACTAGCATCTTCCGGCAACTTGGCCAAGCAAGCCGTAATAGCGGATGACAGCGCGCAGCCCGTGCCGTGAAGATTTTCAGTGGCAATGCGTGAGGCGGGCAGCCACTGATGACCGTTAGGGGTCGCCAGCAGATCCGGGCAGGTATCACCCCGTAAGTGGCCGCCTTTCAGCACCACATAGGGCGCGCCTAGCCCCACCAGCTTGGGCAGCAGTGCTTCCATCTCGTCCAGGCTGGCGGGCGATGGGGAATCGAGCAGCACGGCGGCTTCCGGCAGGTTAGGAGTAATCACATCCGCTAACGGCACTAAAATCTCTTTTACGGCGCGAATACCCGCGTCATCCACCAGGATGTCACCGCTCTTCGCCACCATCACCGGGTCGAGCACGATCCAACGCGGGCGCTGCTGGCGCAGTACATCGGCAATCACTTCGGCCACATCGCGGCTGGCTACCATGCCTATTTTCACGGCATCAATGGCCACATCGCTCAACAGATGTTCAAGCTGCTCACGAATTACCTGAGGGGAAACCGGATACACCGAGGCCACGCCACAGGTGTTCTGGGCAATCACCGCAGTGATGACATTTGTGCCATACACACCCAGGGCAGAAAACGTCTTTAAATCGCCCTGCAGCCCAGCACCACCGGAAGGGTCGGAGCCTGCAATGGTGAGCACATTACGAAGGCGGGATTCGGTAGACATAGCGCTCCTTACGAGACAGAACAGTATCTGCCCTAGGATACCCAAGCGGTGGCGCTTACGCTGCTTTAATCGCAACCCTAGCCTGCCTATAACAAAATGGCCGCCCGAAGGCGGCCATGGTAAGGGTACTGCGCTACACCTGTTACTGCGAGGTGTCACCTTCCGGGTTACGGGCGTTGTAGTACGCCTGCTCGGAAATCGCGTGGTAATCTTCTACTTTATCCTGGAAGCAAGCCATTATGTGCTCTGCAGCTTGGCTGCTTTTGGTTAAGGTTGCCACTCCCTTGCGTTGATAGCAGGGTTATTTTTCAACTCAGAACACATTAGAACTGGGTCGGGAGCCATGTTGCCAGCTGCGGGAAAAACGTTAGCAGCAACAGCATGCCTAACTGCATCAAGATAAATGGCACCACACCGCGATAAATCGCCGAGGTAGGCACCGATGGCGGTGCCACGCCGCGCAGATAAAACAGTGCGAAGCCGAACGGCGGGGTCAGGAACGAGGTCTGCAGGTTAATGGCGATCATGATACCCAGCCAGATCGGATCTAATCCCATAGCCAGCAGAATCGGCCCGACAATCGGCACCACCACAAAGGTGATTTCGATAAAGTCGAGGATAAAGCCCAGCAGGAAGATTACCAGCATGACAACGATCGTCGCGCCCACCACGCCCCCAGGCATGCCTTCAAACAGCTCGGTGACCATGTGCTCACCGCCGTAGGCACGGAAGACCAACGAGAATAGCGCCGCACCGATCAGAATCAGAAACACCATGGTGGTTACATGGGTGGTAGAGCGCAGCACCTCTTTCAGGGTGGCCCAGTCCAACTGGCGATAGGCCAACGCCAGCACCAGCGCACCAAAGGCACCCACGGCCGAGGCTTCGGTGGGCGTGGCAAAGCCGCTCAGAATAGAGCCCAGCACCGCCACAATCAGCACTACTGGCGGCACCAAGCCTTTGAGCAACAGGATGCCTAACCCCGAGGTGTGGCCAAGCTCTGCCATCAGCTCTTCGCGGTCAGCCGCGGGCGCCATGCTGGGGCGGAAAAACGCCACCAAACCCACGTAGATCATGTACATGACGACGAGAATCAGGCCCGGCCCCAGCGCGCCCATAAACAGATCGCCAACCGAGACCGTTTTCGGGCTGAAGATCCCCATATCCAGCTGTGCTTGCTGATATGCAGAAGAGAGCACGTCGCCCAGCAGTACCAGGGCGATGGAAGGCGGAATAATCTGACCAAGCGTACCGGTAGCGCAGATGGTACCGGTGGCAAGAGAGGTGCTGTAGCCACGCTTAAGCATAGTGGGCAGTGACATCAGGCCCATGGTCACCACTGTGGCACCCACGATGCCCGTGGAGGCAGCCATCAACATGCCCACCAGCGTGACCGAAATACCTAAGCCACCGCGTATGGAGCCAAACAGCAGCGCCATGGCATCCAGCAGCGTTTCGGCCACTTTTGACTTCTCTAGCAGCACGCCCATTAACACAAACAGCGGCACCGCCAGGAGTGTCTGGTTGGTCATAATGCCGTAGAGCCGGTTCGGCAGGGCGGCAAGGTAGCCACTATCAAAATTGGCATCAATACCAACGGCTTCCAGGCCTAGCCCCATGCCAGCAAACAGCAGCGCGGTTCCCGCTAGCGAAAGCGCCACAGGAAAGCCGAACATCAACACGATACAGATGGCGGCAAACAGAATAAGCGGCATAAATTCGAGCATCAAACACGCTCCTCAAGGTGATTTTCATCGGCGGCTGGCGGCGTTATCCGCCCGGTGAAGATATAGCCATTGCGCACTACTTCAATCAGGCCTTGAATAATCATCAATAAGGCAAAAACTGGAATGAGCGTTTTCAGTGCGTATACAGCGGGGATGCCACCGTAATCTGAGGAGGTTTCCATGATGCGCCAGGAGTTAGCGACGTAGCCATAGCTTGACGCGATGACAAACACCATCACCGGAATCAAGAGCAGGAGGATGCCCAGGATATTTACGAGTGCTTGTCGGCGGGGTGTCATGCCTCGATAAAAAATATCGACGCGCACGTGGCCATCGTGGCGAAAGGTGTAAGCAGCAGCGAGCATGAAGACGCTGGCGTGCATGTACATCACCAGCTCTTGCATAAAAATGCTATTCACACTGAACATATAACGAAGCAGTACAATCGCGAACTGAATCAACATCATAATGATGATCAGCCACGCAAGGGTACGCCCGAACCACTCCGAAGCGCGGTCCAGCGCACCAATAAACGCAGGTAGTTGTGTTGTGTCCGACATGGAAGTGTCTCGCGTAAAACGACTAAGGGGGGTCAGCGGCCCAGACAATAGCGCATATACGCAGACAATGCAGCGCCCGACAAGCGTTCTGCGAGCTTCTTGTTAAACGCTTGGTTGAATCGCCGCGAGACACGCCGCTGGCAGCGGCAAATCAACTGCAATCGGCAGGTGGTCAGAGAACAGGTGATCCAGCACGCGCACATCGGCCGCTTCAAGGGTTTGCGAGAGTAGAATATGGTCCAACGCGCGGCGCGGCTGCCACGATGGATAGCTAAGCAGCGGCTTGACCGGGTGTAGCGGCAATGACGTACTAAACCGCTCGTGAGCATGGAGCTGCTCAGGCGTACAATTTAAATCGCCCATCATCACCACATGGCGCAACGGCTCAATAATATCGCTTAAATAATTGAGCTGGCGCACACGGCCACGGTGGCTAAGCGCCAAATGCGCCACAAAAATATGCAGGGCATCAGGGCCTTCGCCGTAGCGCACGTGAATAGCGCCGCGTCCAGGCAACATTCCAGGCAGCCGGTGCTCTTCAATATGGCTAGGGGTTAAACGTGAAAGTAGACCATTACTATGCTGTGCAAAATGGCCTAGATTACGATTAAGTTGCTGGAAGTAGTGAGGAAACTTGGCCTGGGCGGCTAAGTACTCCACCTGATTCACACGGCTGGAGCGAAAGCTTCCACCATCCACCTCCTGCAGCCCCACCACGTCAAACTGCTCTAATACGCTACCTACCAGCGCTAAACGCTTAAGCCGCTGAGGATTAGGCAGCACGTGCTGCCAGCTCCGCGTGAGATAGTGGTGGTAGGCTGAGGTTTGAATGCCCACCTGCAAATTAAATGTTAGCAGCCGGATATGACCACGCTCAACCAGCGCGGAGGTGGACGGGGACGCAGGCGAACGTGTCTGTCCGCCTGTGTGGCCGTGCTCAAGCACCGTTATTGTGTGCGCTCGCTGCGAACTTTTTCGATCAACGCGTCAGCGATTTGCGGCATGTTTTCCAAGCTGCCTGCCGACTGCGGTGACACTACATAGCGGCCATCCACAATCAGCGCAGGAACCCCCATCAGGCGCATTTCACGCATACGGCTGTTGGCCTTATTGACCTCACTACGCACGCTAAAGGCGGTGAGCGCCTGTTTGGCTTCCTCTTCGCTAACGCCGTAATCAGAGAAGAATTCCGCAATCTTGTCAGCGTCGGTCAGTGAACGGCCATCCTGGTGAATCGCATCGAAGAAATCCGCATGCAGCTCCTCTTCAATACCCAGCGATTTGGCCGCATAGAAGGCCGTGGCATGGGTGTTCCAGTCACCGCCCATGGTCGCTGGCATTTTGACAATGCTGACATCGTCATCCAGGGTTTCGTACCACTCGTTTACTGGCGTTTGCAGCCGGTAGCAGTGCGGGCAGCCAAACCAGAACGCTTCGGTCACTTCAATCTGATCTTCGTCTACCTGGGTCGCCACTGGCGATTCAAGCAACGTGTAGTGCTGACCTTCTACCAGCTCCTGGGCACTTACCGCAGCAGACAGGCCAAGACCAGCAAGCGCGACCATCAACGTTTTCAACATAACGAGCACTCTCCAAATAAGCGGCCAACAAAAGTGAACCTGTGACCGTTAATGTGTCAGGCAGGTTCCCCACTCTGTTGATGTTTCACAGAATGGGGAGGCCAACAGTGGGGGAATTAGTTCAAGCCCAGTACATAGTTGGCTACAGCTTCCATATCCTGGTCACTCATTTTGGAAGCGATATCGCCCATCAGGTTGTTGGGGCTATTGGTACGTTCACCCGATGCAAATGCCTGCAGCGTAGAGATGGTATATTCCGCATGCTGACCAGAAAGAGCCGGATACACAGCGCTACCAATACCTACCCCGGTGGGAGTGTGGCAAGCGCTACAGGCGGGAATGCCTTTGGACATATCGCCTGCGCGGTAAAGCTCTTCACCGCGGGCCAGCAGCTCAGCATCTTCATCGCTGGTTTGGCCGAGGTTGGCATCTTGGCCTGCAAAGTGTGCTGCCACATCCCAAGCATCTTGGTCGGAGTAGTCATCGACTAACCCTGCCATCTGCGGGACCACGCGATTGCCATCACGGATATCCATGATTTGCTTGGCGAGGTAGGACATTTGCTGCCCTGCCAGGTTGGGGAAAGTACCCACTGCGCTGATACCTTGCTGGCCATGGCAGGCTGCACAGGTTTGGGCGAGTTCACGTCCTGCCGCTGCGTCAGCGTCGGCTTGAAGGTCCGCTTGGGCGTGGGCGGTGCCAACGGCACCCATGGTAATTGCCAGGCTTGCCAGTAACTTTCTCATTGCTAATCCACTATGCCGTTTGATTATTGACTGGTACGCACCCTGGGCGCTGCCCAGGTTCAGCACATTACCAGGGTCAGCTCCGCCAAAACGAACAACAATGTCGTGTTGGTCGCTGCTGGCTAAAGCGCGATGGTACACTAGCGCCCCAGGTCGCAGTTATAAACCGCTTGCATTATAACGAATCACCCTAGCGGCGGGAATGCAAGTCCAGGTCTGCTTTTGGGGTAATTCGTCGCGGTACCGCTCTCTCTCACACTAGGGTTGGCCAGCGGGCCGTGTTATACGTTTGTTTTTCAGGATTAATTCCATGTCTACCCCCCATGATAGCCCAGTCCCTCGGCTGAACTACCCCACGGCGCGTTTTATGATCAGCGCGCCAACCCTGGCACTGTGTCCTGACGATACCGGTGCAGAAGTAGCGTTTGCCGGACGCTCAAATGCCGGTAAATCCAGCGCCATTAACGCGCTAACCCAGCAAAATGCGCTGGCGCGCACCTCGCGCACTCCGGGCCGCACCCAGCTCATCAACTTCTTCACTGTGATGAACGACGAGTCGCGCCGCTTGGTGGATCTACCCGGCTATGGCTACGCCAAAGTGCCTGAAGCGGTCAAAATCGAGTGGCAAAAGCATCTTTCTGACTACCTGCGCGGCCGTTTTAGCCTGCGTGGTTTAGTGCTGCTTATGGACGTGCGCCACCCGCTGACCGAGTTCGACCAAATGATGCTCGACTATGCTGACCAGCGCGGGATGCCGGTGCATATTCTGCTGACCAAAGCCGACAAACTGAAGCGTGGTCCAGCCAGCGCCGCCCTGCAGAAAGTGCGCTCCCGCTTAAAAGAGTGGGAAGACCTCGTATCGGTACAGCTGTTTTCATCGCTGAAACGCGACGGGGTCGATACCCTTTCCCAAAAACTAGACCAGTGGCTGCACACTCCAGAAGACGCCCGTTAATAGGCGTGGTCTAGGCGCGTTTTTCCAGCCACTCAATCAGCTCCGGTAGCTCTTTGACATGAGCAACACGGTGCACCCGCTCGGGCAGCGTTTGGTCGCCGCATTCAGCCACCCAGGCGGCATGCATACCCAGTTGCTGGGCGGGAAGCACATCCTCATTCCAGGAGTCGCCCACGTGCATGGCGCGCTGCGGTACGGTA
>Ga0208337_1000077_pt1 | contig 19299 bp, 19 predicted proteins | sample DeeseametaMP0371_FD_184213 | JGI IMG/M metagenome (GOLD analysis project Ga0208337, IMG submission 184213) | Marine microbial communities from the Deep Atlantic Ocean - MP0371 (SPAdes) | ecosystem: Environmental > Aquatic > Marine > Oceanic | place: East of Porto Seguro, South Atlantic Ocean... | reverse complement strand
CGATCAGCAACTATCATTAATATAATTTACGCAATAGTGCTTTATTACTTTAGAGAATTGAATGATCTTCCTATGTCTACCACATGGGTTTTTGTCGGGTTATTATGTGGAAGAGAGCTAGCAATTTCTACGATGAATAAAGAGTATAAATTTAAATACGTGTTTCCACTTATCGGTAAAGACTTCGTTAAAATGATCTTTGGATTAAGTGTTTCTGTTGGTATCGTGTTAGCAATCCATTATATAATTATTCCTAGTGGATTTGGTTTATAGATCGTTATTGAATTAAAGTTCTCCTTATCGCCTGAGACCATCCCTTTAATAAATTTAATCTTTCAGAACTTTTCATAACTTTGCTTAATTCTATCGAGGCCCACTTGATGCCTTTGGAGATGACCGCAACCACAACAAGATCGACTTTTTTATTAATTTCTTCTCCTAATTTTTCAAATTTTGAAAATTTTACACTTTTTGGAACATCACAATTTAATGCTGGATGTTTCTTTTTAGAATTAATTTGATCAATAAAATCATTTTCTAAATGGGTTCCTGTAATAAAAACAACATGATTATTATCTGAACAAGGAAATGAAAAAGTCATTCCCATAGAGCCAGCACCCAAAATTAAGATATTCGCCATAAACTACTCTCTAAAAATAGACCTTTTAATTAAGTATACCACTGCAATTATTTCAATTTTACTCAATATCATAAAAAGGATTAATGACATCTTTGTAAAGTTGTTTAAATCAAAAAAACTTAAACTATCCATGCCATATAATGCCGAACTTACTGTGTTAGTAAGTGTCAGTATGGATAATTTAAAAGAATTTTCGAAAGTTAAATTATCCAACGTTAATATGCCTGATAAAATAAATACAGAAATGATAAAAGAAATAAAAACTAGAAAAGCAATTTTTACATCCTGATCATCAATCTTAGCTTCTGAATTATACAAATTTTTATCAATAACATTAATTGGTTTAACAAGTCTGTGAATTTCCTGGTAAGAAATTTTAAGAAGAATATAAATTCTTGTATATTTAAATCCTGAAGATGTGGATATCAAAGATCCGCCAACAATTGTTAATAAAATAAAAAATAAAGATAAATCAACATTTGATGAGTAGGTTGTTATTCCCGACGTAGAAATTGATGAAGTAATTGCAAAAACCACATTAGCAAATTCTTCATTTGGAATTACAAAAAAATAAATGAGTAAAACCAGTGATATGATTAATGAAGCCAAATGTAGGTCTTCTTGGTGATATCTAAATGAAAATTGTCTTGTGATAACATCGTGTATTAAAAAGAAATTAAATATTGGAAATAATAAAGTAATTGATAAAACAAAAACCTGTAGGTTGGTTTCTATGATATTAGATAAATTATCCGTTGGTATAAATCCGCCCGAAGATATAGTTGTGAAAGCCAGATTAAAGGCATCAAGAAGTCTTACATCAATTAAGCTATATAAAAAAATAACAAAAACTGTTGAAAAAAAATAAATGAAAAAAATTTTAATAAAATTGTAATTAAAATTATTGTAAAAATTTCTACCTGAGGCACCTCCTGAAATTAAATAAGCTGGTTTTATTTTAATTTGTTTTGAGCCTATTGTTCCAATGGTAGCTAATAAAAAAAACAACCCCCCTAACCATTGAGAACTGGATCTCCATAATAAGAGCGGCTCATCAATATTTTTAACATTTTCTATAATGGTAAAACCTGTAGTGGTAAATCCTGATACAGATTCGAAATAAGAATTTAATAAACTAATATTATAAATGCTAAAAAAATAAGGAATACTAAACAATAGAGGTATTAGGAAAAAACTTAATACGATAAAGGTGATTTGATCCACCAAAGTAATATTTTTACTAGAGTTACGACCTACATACCAAAATGAAGATCCAATTATCAAAGAAGTTATAAGTGTTATTAAATAGGAATTGAGATCTAAAACAAAATCAAAATAAATCGAATACAAAATATTTAAAATAGAAAAAAACGAAACAAATAAGGAATTAATTCCTAAAAAAAATAGTACACTTTTATAATTCATTAAACCAATGAACTTATTCTAAATAAACTTTCTACTTTTTCTAGATGTTCTCTCTTACTTAAAAATACAACTAAGTCTTTTTTTTCAAATTTAAAATCAGATTTTGGTATAATTACATCTTTATTCCTAACAACCGCGCCAATTCTTATTTCTTTGGGAAGATTAGAGTCTTTTATAGATTTACTTATTAGTTCTGATGTTTCTAACACTTCAGCTTCTATAAATTCATATTCACCATCTAAGAGTGTATAAACTGTTTCTATAGTCCCTTTATGAACATGTTTTAATATTGTTGATACAGTAGTAAGTCTTGGATCTACCAAGTCATCAATTTTTAAGGAAGTTTGTAATAAACTATAATTTTGCTTATTTACCAAGGCAATAGTTCTTTTATTGGGATTATTTTTTTCAGCAAGAACACAAACCATAATATTATTTTCATCATCATTGGTAAGGGATAAAATCGTTTCAGCTTCTTCAATGTTAGCCTCCTTCAAAACATCTTCATCTAATCCATCGCCATTAATTACAATTGTAGTATTAAGTTCATTTGCAATAAATTCGGCTCTATCTTTATTTTTTTCAATAATTTTTACTCTAACTCCCTCAGAATCAGTCTCTAAATTCTTTGCCAAATAAAAACCGATATTTCCTCCTCCGACAATTAGAATTTTTTTCGCCATTTTCTCCTCATGACCAAAAGCTGAAAGAGTAGCCTTTATTTGCGAAGCATTAATAACCACAAATGCTTTATCGTTAATTAACATCTTGTCTTTTTTCTTAAGTATCACAAATTTTTCACCTCTTATTACTCCGAGTACATTTGCTCTTAAATCTGGAAATTGTTCTGTAAGTTTACCTAATTCAGTATTAACTAAAGGACAATTTTTACCAATGTTAATCTCTAAAACTTTTATTTTTCCATTCACAAAAGGCACGCTATCTAACGCACCTGGTGCATCTAATTTTCTCTGTAATGATTTGGCAACCTCTAATTCAGGAGAAATTATAACATCAATCGGAAGATTAGATTCTCCGAATAATTTACCCCACTTTTTGCCTAAAAATTCTTGTCCTCTTATTCTGGCGATTTTTTTGCTTATTTTAAAAATAGAATAAGCTACTTGGCAAATAACCATATTTGTTTCGTCATTTTGAGTCACTGCAATAATCATATCAGCATCTTCTGCTCCAGCTTTTTCTAAAACAGAAGGGAAAGTAGCTCTTCCCACAACACCTTTTACATCTTGGGTGTTATTAATTTTTTCTATAAACTCACTAGACTGATCTATTACTGTTATTGAGTGACCTTGAGCTGACAATTGTTTTGAAATTGAAAAGCCGACTCTCCCAGCTCCACATATAATTATGTTCATTTAATTGACGCCTTTTATACCTAAAGTTTTAAGTTTTCTATGAAGAGCAGATCTCTCCATTCCAATAAATTCTGCAGTTTTGGATATATTGCCTTTATGTATTTTTAGTTGTGAAGTTAAATAATCTTTTTCAAATTTTTCTCTAGCTTGTTTTAAAGGATATGAAAGTACATTTTCATATGAATCGCTGTTTTTAGAAACATTTTTTTGTGACAAAGAATCGTGTACCAATTGATTAATATTATTTGTATTTTCGTTGAGTGATAATATTGATACTCTTTCAACTAAATTTCTTAATTCTCTAACATTGCCAGGCCAATCGTATTGATAATATAGATCAAAATTAGTATCTAACTTAGTTTCACTAATTCCATTTGATTCAGCAATTTTTTTAGAAAAATAATTTAGTAAAAGAGGAATATCTTCGCTTCTATCTTTTAATGCTGGTAAAAAAATTGGAACAACATTTAATCTATGATACAAATCTTCTCTAAAATTTCCTTTATCGACCTCTTCTCTAATATTTTTACTCGAAGTACTTATGATTCTTACATTAACATTAATTTCTTTAGATCCATTAACTCTCCGAAATTTCTGATCAATTAAAACCCTTAAAATCTTTGCTTGTGTTTCTAAAGGAATTTCTGTCACTTCATCTATCAATAAAGAGCCGCCTTTTGCCTTTTCAAAAAAACCATAATTTATTGTTTCGTTTGCATTTTCTGAACCAAAAAGTTCTAATTCATATTTTTGTGGATCTAACAGTGCTCCATTTACTACTACGAAAGGTTTATTTGACCTTGATGACTGTTTATGAATTTGCCTTGCCACGAGTTCTTTACCAGATCCCGCTGGTCCTGAAACAAAAACTCTACTTTCAGTGTTGCTAAGTTTAGTAATTAAATTTCTAATTTTCTCTATTGCTTGACCTTTTCCTATAATATCATATGAATGAAAAAGCTTATTTTCCAGTGCACTTTTTTCTTTTTTTAAATCTATATTTTCTATAGCTCTATTAACAAAATTTAACAATCTTTCGGATGAGAAAGGTTTTTGTATAAATTCAAATGCCCCAAGTTTTAAGGAATCAACAGCCATTTGAACATTCGCATGACCGGATATCATTATAACGGGAATATCCTCATCGATTTTTTTTATATGAACCAGCAACTCGATACCATCATTATCGCCTTTATCTAATTTAACATCTACGACAGCAACATCAGGTAATTTTTTATTAATTTCTAGCAAAGCTTGGTCAAAATTAGCTGCTTCTCTGACTATCATTCCTCGGTCTTTTAAAATAACTGAAATTAATTTTCTTATATCTAAATTATCATCTATAACTAGGATCTCATTAGCCATAATATTTTGGTAATACAATATCTACCTTTGCTCCATTTTTAATAGAATTAAATAAAATTGTGCCGTTATGATCGCTTATTACTTTAGTTACAATAGCCAGACCTAAGCCTGTACCTTTTTTTTTTGTCGTATAATAAGGTGTAAGCATTTTTGTTTTGTCAACTTGCTCGAAACCCACTCCATTATCAATAATGGTTACGTATATATAGTCACTATCTGCTTTAATATCTATGCTAATTTCTCCTTTAAAATCATCCTTTTTGCTTTTCTTCTCATCAATTGACTCTATTGAATTTTTAATCAAATTTATGAAAACTCTGTTAAGTTGTTCTTCATCACCACTTACATCACTAGATAATTTTCCTTTTGATAATCTAAAAGTTTTGTCTGTGTTTGACATCTCATGTAAATTCACAGATCTAGAAATTATTTTATTTAGATCAACTTTTTTTAAGATAGGTTTTGGCATTCTAGCAAAATCTGAAAATTCGTTTAACAAGTATTCAATATCTTTGATTTGCTTTGTTATAGTATTTAAGTAGTTTGAAAAATCTTTATCACCATCTATTTTATTTAGGTATTTTTCTTTAATTCTATCAATAGATAGTTGGATTGGAGTAAGGGGATTTTTTATTTCATGTGCCAACTTTCTTGCAACGCTTTCCCATGCTGCATGCCTTTCCGACAAAAGTAATTTATCTTGTTGTTTTCTTAGTTTTTCAATCATTGAATTAAAGTTTAAATTTAACTTTTTAAAATCTTTATCTGTCTCAATTTGTGCCACCTTAGCATTTAAATCTCCGGAACTTATTTTTTCTGAAGCAGTAATTAAATTTATAATTGGTGTAGTTAATCTTGAGGCAAAATTAATTGAAAGAATAATTGAAAGAAAAAGAAGTAGAGAAACAATTAATAAATAGATAACTGCAAATGTAATTTTTATTCCTGTTTTTCTTTCTTGAACACTATAATAAAAACTAACTGCTTCGCCAGTTTGTTTAAGATAATTTATCACTTTAGGATCCATAAACTTTACAATATAAAGGTATGTATCGATAAAATTATTCAGTTTAACTAGAGCCGATGTTCTGTTAGTACGAGGATCAACTATTCTTACCGGTCTACCATCTAATGACATTATAAAAGCCTCTTCTGGAGGAGGCACAAAATTCATAGAAATATCCACAATATTGGACATAATTATGTTGCCAGAACTATCTAATAAATGAACTTCATCTAATCTTCTCAACAATCTTTGAGACGAAAGTACATTTAAAAACTGTTTAGGTTTTTCATAGTACAAGGCTGATTGATTATTAACATCTAAAACCATTAACGAAATATCAGCCTCAATGGAACTTCTGATCTGATCAACATAATTTTTTGCTACTTCTGCAGAATTGCTAACTACTGTTTTAATTTTACTATCAAAATACTTTTGTAGACCTACATTAAATAAAATAAGAGAAAATATTGCTATTATAATTGAAGGCAACAGAGTGGTTGTTGAAAAAAAAAGTATATATCTTAAGCTTGTTTCAGAGCCTAATTTTCCTTTCCTTCTTTCACTTAAAATCTTATATATTTTATAAATAATTAACGTAAAAAATAAAATCAACAAAATTAGGTCGGCAACAAGTATTATTTGTAGGTTAAAATCATTTAGTTTAATAAATCCTTGATTGATAAAAGTAAAAAATGTTAACAGCCCAAATACTATGCAAATCAAAAATGTTGCTATTACCCATTTATAATTTTTAATGGTATGAATCATTTAATAAATAATAGTTAACATTTAAAATAAATATATGGCAATTTTAAAAAAATGACCTTATTTCTTATACTATTGGCTGCTGGAGATAGCAAAAGGCTTAAATCCAATACTCCTAAACCCTACAACAAGGTTAATAATAAAACATTATTGGAGCATTCATTAGATGCATTTCAAAATTTTAGTAAAATTAAAAAAACTGTAATCGTTTATAATAAAAAGCATAAAAAATACCTTAATAAATTAAATCTTAAATACACTTTAAAGATAGTAGGCGGCAAAACCAGGCAAGAATCTACCTTTGAAGCCTTAAAAAAGATTAAAAAAATGAATTGTAAAAAAGTATTAATTCACGATGCTGCTAGACCTTTTCCTTCCAAAAAAATTATAAATGAAATAATTAACAACCTTAAAAGAAATCATGCTGTAGTACCTATAATAAAAATAAATGACGCGACAAAGCGTGTCAAAAAAAAAATGATTTTTAAAAATATTCAACGTAACAGTTTAAGATTTTCTCAAACTCCCCAAGGTTTCACTTTTAAGGAAATTTATGAAAAACATAAGAAAAATATAAATATACCTTTTGATGATGACTCTGCATTATTTACTAAAGATGGTGAAAAAGTATTAACGATAAGTGGCAGTAAAACAAATTTAAAAATAACTGATAAAGAAGATTTAAATATATTTAAATCTTTAAAAAGAGGAAAAACCTATTCTGGTATTGGTTTTGATATTCACAGATTAATCAAAGGAAAAAAACTTTACTTGGGAGGAATAAAAATATCTTCTACGCTAGAACTAAAAGGTCATTCTGATGCTGACCCAGTACTTCATGCTCTTATTGATAGTTTGCTTGGCGCATGCAGATTGGGTGATATTGGAAAATTATTTTCAGATAAAAATGAAAAATATAAAAATGTTAGATCTACAATATTACTTAAAAAAGTAATTAAACTAATTAAACTTAAAAACTTTTCAATAAATAATATTGATATCAATGTTATTTCTCAAAAGCCTAAAATAAAAAAATATTCAAAAAAAATGACAGATGTAATAAGCAAGATATGTGAAATAAATCCTAATCAAATAAATATCAAAGGCAAGACAACAGAAAAACTTGGTTTAATTGGAAAAGAAAAAGCTATAGCGTCAGAGGTTATAGCTTCGGTAACAAATAATGATTAAGAAATTTAATTTATTTTTTCTAACATTTTTTATGATTGGAAAAATAAAATATGCACCTGGAACGGTTGCCTCTTTTATAACATGCTTAGCATTTTTATTGTTAATTAATATTTTTAATTTATCTGTTATACTTTTATTTACTCTAATAATTTTTTGTTACTCTTTGGTGGCAATAAATAATTCCTTTGAAAACTTTGATACAGAAGATCCTCAAGAAATTGTTATAGATGAAGTTGTGGGTCAAATGTTGCCTTTATTGGCTATACCAATCTACGAAACTTTATACCCTCTTCCTAAGATATACTATTGCGTTGCTGCTTTTTTAGCATTTAGGTTATTTGATATATGGAAACCTTATCCTATTAGCTATGTAGATAATAACGTTAAGGGAGCTTTAGGAATTATGCTTGATGATATTCTTGCAAGTAATTACTCAATTATTTCCTTAACCATAATATTTTTCTTTTTAGGTGGATAAATTAATGAAAGTGCTTGGTAAAAGTATAGTTAATAGGTTGACTAAAAAAAAATTAACAATTTCTATTGCAGAATCTTGTACTGGAGGGTTACTCTCAACCGCTATTACTTCTGTTGTCGGTTCTTCTAAAGTATTTATACTTGGTTTAGTTACGTATTCCAATCAATCTAAAATTAAAGTTCTTAAAGTTTTAAAAAATATCATAAGGAAATATGGAGCTGTTAGTGAACAAGTTTGCTTAGCAATGGTAATGAACTTAAATAAAATCAGCAAAACTAACATATCTATTTCCATAACAGGGATAGCAGGTCCTGGTGGAGGAACAAAGAAAAAGCCTGTGGGTTTAGTTTACATTGGTATAAAAAAGCGGAATAAAATTAGTGTTAGGAAATATTTATTTAAAAATAAAGGACGTACTTTTATTCAAAAAGCCGCAGTAAATAAATCTCTAAGATTAATTCTAAGTTCTCTTGAATAACTCTATTGCTCTTTTTTCAAAAGCATTAGCTATTTTTTTTAATCCAATATCAAAAGACTTAATCATTAATAAATTTAAAATTTTATTTTTTAACTCAAAATCAATGTGAAAATCTACCTCGCTATTATTTCCTTTTTGCTTAAAAAACCACTTGTTTTCTAAATGTTTCAGTGGACCTCCCATATTAGTCACATGTATTGAATCTGAGGATTTATCGTAAATAACGAAACTATTATATGTTTCGTTAAAAAAACTTTTTCCAATAGTAAGATCGGCTGTAATCTCAACTTTATCTCCTTTATCATTTTTATTGTGGATTTTGCTGTTAAGACACCATGGTATAAATTCTGGATATTTTTCTATATCAAGAACCATTTTGATTAAATTTTCTTTAGAACAGGGAATCTCTTTTTTTATTGAAGCGGATGGCATTGAGATTGTTTATCTCTCAATTTTTTCATTTCAGAAAAATCTTCGTCAGCATGGTAAGATGATCTTGTAAGAGGTGAAGAAGCAACAATTAAAAAACCTTTTGATAATGCCAATTCTTTAAATTCTTGAAATTCATCTGGGTGAATATAACGTTTTAATGGATAGTGTTTTACTGAAGGTTGGAGATATTGGCCAATTGTTAAAAAATCTACATTTGCAGATAATAAATCATCCATAACTTGAAGAACTTCATCTCTGGTTTCTCCAAGACCCAGCATAATACCAGATTTAGTAAATATTGTTTTATTTATTTCCTTAATTGATTTTAATAAACTAACTGACGCAAAATATCTAGAACCTGGCCTAACACTTCTATACAAACTAGGAACAGTCTCAATGTTATGGTTAAAAACATCAGGATTAGCATCAACAACTACTTTATAAGATTTTCCTTTTCTTAAAAAATCCGGTGTCAAAACTTCTATGGTTGTTTTTTTATTCATTTTTCTCGTTTCTAATATTACTTTAGAAAAATGATTAGCACCTCCATCTTCAAGATCATCTCTGTCAACAGAAGTGATTACGACATGGTTTAAATTTAATTCCTTGGTTGCTAGGGCTATTTTTGATGGCTCTAACGGATCCAAAAAAGTGGGTTTACCCGTCTTAACATTGCAAAAAGAACATGCTCTAGTACAAATATCTCCCATTATCATAAATGTTGCATGTCTCTTGCTCCAACATTCTGAAATGTTAGGACAACTAGCTTCTTGGCAAACAGTATGAAGTTTTTTTTTATCAATAATCTCTTTAGTCTTAAAATAATTTTGAGTATTGGTAATTTTAGTTCTTATCCAAATTGGTTTTTTTTTTATTGGACTTATTGGATTATTAATTTTTTCTGGATGTCTTAGATTCATTGATATTCACATAAATTTTTTCATTTACTTTACCAACCATAAATTTTATTCTATATAATATTTCTAGATAATCAAGATTTAGTCTATCGGTAAGTAAATTGATTTTTTTTTCAAATAAATTCAACTGTGTGACATGTGATTTTTTTTCTTGAATAAGTTGTTCTTTTATTTTTTGTTTTTCATAATATGAAATGAGACCTCTTTCTCCGTCTAAAAGATTGAATATGACATAAAGAAATAAGAAAATACTAATTAAAGTAAATTTTTTGTGATTAATTATTTCTACAAATTTCATATATTCAAACTTTAGCTATTTTTACAGAATTTCCAAGTTCATCTTCTATTCTTAATAAACGGTTATATTTGGCCACTCTTTCAGACCTAGCCAGAGATCCTGTCTTAATTTGAGATGAATTTGTAGCTACCGCCAAATCAGCTATAAATGTATCTTCAGAATCTCCCGATCTGTGAGAAATAATTGTCTTATAACCATTTTGATGAGCTAAATGAATTACCTCTATAGTTTCTGTTAAAGTTCCTATTTGATTTGGTTTAACTAATATTGCGTTGGCAGCTTTTGCTTTTATGCCATTTAGAAGGCGTTCTTTATTGGTAACAAATAAATCATCACCAACTATTTGAATATCTTTATTAACAAGTTTAGTTAAATTAATCCAGGCATTCCAATCATCTTCAGAAAATGGGTCTTCTATGGATTTGATTGGATACTTTTTAATCAAATCTAAATAATATTCGATCGTTTTTTCTAATGATATAAATTTTGAAGAATTTACAGCATATTTTTTTTCTTTAAATAATTCATTGGCAGCTACATCTAAACACAGAGAAATATCTGTGCCAGCTTTAAATCCAGCTCTTTCTATTGCTGTTAAAATAATTTCAATCGCTTGTTCATTACTTGCAAGTGATGGTGCAAAACCACCTTCGTCTCCAACATTTGTTGAAAGGTTTTTATCATTTAAAAGAGATTTTAATTTTTGTATCACTAAAAAACATATGTTGAGAGCTTCTTTAAAGGTTTTTGCTTTATCAGGTCGCATAATAAATTCTTGAATCCTTAATGAATTGTTAGCATGAGTTCCACCATTAATAATATTCATTAGAGGCAAGGGTAATGTTTTTCCACTACCTATATTTTCAAATAAGGGTATTTTTTTTGAAAGCGCTGCTGCTTTACACGAGGCTAATGAAACTGACAAAATAGCATTTGCACCCAATCTCTTTTTTTGCTTAGTTCCATCAAGTTTAATTAAAGTTTCATCGATTTTTTTTTGATCTTCTATATCAAAACCTGTCAATTCTTTGGATATTTCTCCATTTACTTTTCCTATTGCTTTTAGAACACTCTTTCCTAAATATTTTTTATTTTCAACATCTCTTAACTCGAATGCTTCATGTGTCCCTACAGACGCACCCGATGGAATAATAGCTGAAGCTTTATTACCGTCTTCTAAATAAATTTCGGATTCTATTGTAGGATTCCCCCTGCTATCAAAAACTTGCCGAGCTTTGATATTACTGATTTTTGACATTTTTAACCAATTTATCAATTTCAACTAATTGTTTTAATAAATTTGACATTTTTGATAACGGAACCATAGTGGGACCATCTGATGGTGCATTATCAGGATCCGGATGTGTTTCCATAAAGACCGCAGCAACACCCACAGCAACAGCTGCTCGAGCAAGATATTCTACAAATTCTCTTTGTCCTCCACTTTTATCTCCCATACCACCAGGTTGCTGAACTGAATGTGTTGCATCAAAAACTACAGGGTAACCATTTTTTGCCATTATCGGTATTGATCTCATATCAGAAACCAAAGTGTTGTAGCCAAAACTAACTCCTCTTTCTGTAACTAAAATATTATTATTTCCCGACTCTTCTATTTTTTTTGTTACATTAATCATGTCCCATGGTGCTAAAAATTGACCTTTTTTAACATTAATAATTTTCCCTGTTTTGGCCGCCGCAACTAACAAATCTGTTTGTCGACACAAGAATGCTGGTATTTGTAAAATGTCTACATGTTTGGAAACTACTTGGCATTGATCTATTGTGTGAATGTCAGTTAATACTGGTATATTTAAATTTTTTCTAATCTTATCAAAAACAGGTAGAGAATTTTCAAGACCAACTCCTCTTTTGCCTTTAATGCTAGTTCTGTTTGCTTTGTCAAAAGATGTTTTATAAATCAAACCTATTTTATGTTCTTCAGTAATTTCTTTTAATTTTTCTGCAACATTAATTGCATGCCTTTCATTTTCTAATTGGCAAGGCCCAGCTATCAAAGTAAATTGACTAGTATTTGAAATACTCAATTTGCCGCATTTAACTATTTTATTTTGCATCAATTTCTTCCTTTATTTATTTCTGCCGCTTTAACAAAAGACGAAAATAAAGGATGAGGTGTAAAAGGTCTTGATTTAAATTCGGGATGAAACTGAACTCCAACAAACCATGGATGGTTTTTTAATTCAATTATCTCAGGCAACATTCCATCCGGCGATAAAGCAGAAAAAATCAATCCTTTTTTTTCAAATTCCTCTTTATATTTTATATTTACTTCGTATCTATGTCTGTGTCTTTCTCTAATTTTTTTCGTTGAGTATATTTTGGATATTAAAGAATTATTTTTTAATATTGCTTCGTACAAACCTAATCTCATTGTTCCACCTAAGTTTTTCTCACTTCCTTTTAATATTTTTTTTCCTTTTTGCCATTCCTCTAACAATCCAACAACAGGAGTACAATTATTACCAAATTCGCTAGTTGAGGCATTTTTTATATTTAACAAGTTCCTGGCTGCCTCAATTACAGCCATTTGCATACCAAAACAAATCCCAAAGAAAGGTATATTGTTCAATCTTGCATATTTTATGGCAGCGATTTTTCCCTCACTACCCCTTTTACCAAAACCACCAGGAATAAGTACTCCTGATACATTCTTCAATAAGGATTTTAAGTTTTCAATTTTTAAATTTTCTGAGTCTATTCTGATAAGATTAACTTTAAGATTATTTGATATTCCTCCGTGTATTAGTGCTTCATCTAGAGATTTATATGCATCTTTAAGATTAACATATTTTCCTATAATACATATATTTACATCCTTTTTTGAATTTAGAACTTTTGAAGTAATATTTTTCCACTTTGTAAGATTTGGTGGTTTTTTATTCTTAATGTTAAAATATGTTAAGACTCTATCGTCAAGTTTTTCTTTGTGAAAACTAATTGGTGCTTCGTAAATAGTTCTCACATCAATAGTTTCTATAACGTTTTCGATATTTACATTACAAAATAAAGATATTTTTTCTCTTTCCGGTACTGGAATTTTCTTTTCTGATCTACAGATAATTATATCTGGTTGAATACCTACGCTTCTTAGTTCTTTAACTGAATGCTGAGTTGGTTTTGTTTTAAGTTCTCCTGAAGCTTTCATATAAGGAACTAGAGTTAAATGAATAAATAAACTATTGTTTTTGCCTAAGTCATTTGAAAATTGTCTAATTGCTTCAAGAAAAGGTAAGCTTTCTATATCCCCAACAGTTCCACCAATTTCACAAATTACAAAATCTTCGTTTTTTATATCATGAGATATAAATTTTTTTATACGGTCAGTCACATGTGGAACTACTTGGACAGTTCCACCTAAATAATCCCCTTTTCTTTCTTTTTTTATAATATCGCTATAAATACCGCCTGTTGTAATATTGTCTGATTTTGTAGCTGAAATTCCAGTAAATCTTTCGTAATGACCTATATCTAAATCTGTTTCAGCTCCATCATCGGTTACAAAAACTTCTCCGTGTTGAAAAGGATTCATCGTACCGGGATCTACATTTAAATAGGGATCAAGTTTTCTAATTCTGACTTTAAAACCTCTTAATTGTAACAAAGATGCTAACGAAGCTGAAGTGAGACCCTTCCCTAACGATGAAACCACGCCGCCAGTGACAAATATATATCGCGCCATGGAAGTGCAGTATAGTAAATTTTAAATAAAAAATAAAGGTAAATTATTAATCAGATTTTGGAATTTGAGGCTCGGAAGAATCTTTTTCTTCTTTTTCGACTTTTTCTAAAACAGATGTGCTGGAAAATTCTTCTTTAGAAATAATTGTCAATGAAATACTCGTTATAATAAATAAGGCGGCTATTATTGCTGTTGTTTTGGTTAAAAAACTGCCAGCTGATCTAGAAGATATAAAATTATCCTGAGAAACACCCAAACCTAAAGCTCCACCTTCAGATCTCTGCAAAAGTATTACACCAATCAAAAGGATGGCTAAGATTATGTTCAGGATTAAAATGAAATTTTCCATGACTGTTATTTATAGTAATTTTTTACTATATCAATAAATTTTTTAGGATATTGTGACGCTCCTCCAATTAGAAAGCCATCAATTTCAGAAATTAAAGAAAACAGGCATATATTTTTATCGTTAACAGAGCCCCCATACAAAACTTTGGGAGATTTTTTTGTTTTAAAAGTCTTCTTAAATTCATTTTTGATAAATTTGATAGTATTTTCTAATTCATTCATTTTAGGAATTTTATTTGTTCCAATTGACCAGACGGGCTCATATGCAAATATAATTTTGCTTATATTAAATTTTTTTTCTAATGAACTTCTTATTTGCTTTTTAAGAATAGAAAAAGTTTTTCCTTTTTTTTTTTCTTTAAATGTTTCACCGATACAAAAAATAATATTTAATTTTTCTTTAAGAGCTGATTTAATTTTTTTTTTTATTAATTGATTTGTTTCTCCCTCTGATCTATTTTCAGAATGACCCAAAATTATAAATTCCGCTCCTGCTTTCTTAAGCATTGATGCATTAACAGAACCAGTGAAAGGACCGTAGCCTTGATGATAATGACAATTTTGAACACCCAGTGAAATAATCTTTGATTTAAGTTTTTTTTTAAAAAAATAAATCAATGTGTTAGGAACACATAAAATAATTTTTTTTTTAAATTGGTTTTTAGATTCATGACTAAATTGATTTATTTTATGGATAATTTTGAACGATCCAAAATCACCGAACATTTTCCAATTACCGATGAAATACCTTAATTTATTTGTCATGATTAAAAATTTAATTTATAGAGTATCTAAATATATAACAATAAAATAAAATAACTTTAATTAAAATGTTAGGGGCTTTTAGAAAATTTTCTGGATCAATCTACGCAAAAATACTTATGGGAATCATAATTATTCCTTTTGTTTTTTGGGGTATGGGAAGCAACTTTGTAGGAGGTAGCAAAAATGTTATAGTTGTAATAGACAAAGAAAAATACTCTGTACAAGAGTTCTTTAATTTTGTACAAAAATTTGCTTCTCCTAATCAAAAAATAGAAACTGATCAAATTGAGAAATTTCTTTCCTCTTTTATTGGAGAAAAATTAATGGAAAAAGAAGTTGAGCATTTTGGTATTAAACTATCAGATAACTCTCTAAGCAAGTTAATCAAAAGCCAAAAGGATTTTAAAAGAGAAGATAAATTCTCAAGAATTGAATATGAAAAATTTTTATTAAAAAATAATATAACAGCTGCTGACTTTGAAGCTGATTTTTCTAAACGTGAAAAGAGAAAACAATTGTTAAATTTTATTGGGGGTGGAATTCTTCCCACAAAATACTTGGTTAATATGACATATGATAAAATTAATCAAAAAAGGAATATTGAACTTATAAATTTAAATGATATCTTCAAAAAAAAAATAAACTTTTCTGGAAATCAAATTAAATCTTATTTTAAAAATAATAAAAATAAATACAAAGAAACTTATAAATCAGTAAAATTAATAGAATTAACTCCAAAAAAATTAATTGGCAGTGAAGAGTTTAACGATACTTTCTTTAAAAAGATTGATGAAATTGATTATATGATAATTGAAGGAAAAAACTTAGAAAATATTATTCAAAAGTTTAATTTAAAAGAAGCTAGATCAATTACCTTAAATGAATCAGGGAAAGATATAAATTTAAAAGCAATTAACAATCTTTCAAAAGATTTAGCTAAAAGTATTTTTGATGTGAGTGATGTAGAATCAATTTCTTTAATAGAAAAAAAAGATAAATATTTTATCGTAGAAATTATTAAAACCGAAGAGATCCAGAGAGAAATTGAGAATGAAACTGTAAGAAAGGATATATTATTAAACTTAGAAAATGCAACTAAAAGAAAATTGATTTCTGAAATAATTATTAAAATAAATAAAAACAATTTTATTAAGTCTGATTTTGACAAATTATCAAAAGATGAAAATGCACCCATCATAAAAATTACCCTGGAAAATCAAAATGATAATACAGTATTAAAAAAAGACTTAATTAGTCATATTTATTATTTTCCAGAGAAAAAAATAATTGTGGTGAATGATATGAGTTTTTCCGAGAACTTTTTAATTTATATTGATAAAATTGAGAATGTAACTATTAAGGAAAACTCTGATGAATATCAAAAATATCTAGATTTAGCTAAAATCAAAATTACAGGTGAATTGTATAATACTTATGATAATTACATCAGAAAAAGATATAAAATAGACATAAATTATCAAACATTAGATGAAGTAAAAAATCGTTTTAACTAATGAATATCAATACAAATTTATCAAGTTTTAAAAAAAAACATAAAAACAAAAAAAATCAAATAATATTTCACAAAGCTAACTGCAAAAACAATAAAACCATTGAAAATATAATTAATAATTTTTTAATTAAAAAAAATAGTTTTATTTTTGAATCTGTAGAAAAAAGAAGATTTAGAGGGCGTTATACGATCATAGGAGCTGACCCAGATAAAATTTGGGAATTTAATAAAAAAAAAATTCATATAATAGAAAAAAATAAAAAAAAACTACTAAAAGGTTCCCCTTATCCCTTTTTAAAAAAACTTATTGAAAATTTTAATTTTCCATTACCAAAAAATCTCCCTCCTCTTTCCTCACTTTTGGTTGGATACTTTTCTTACGATATTATTAGATATATTGAAAAAATTCCGGATAGATGTTCAGACGACTTAAAAATTCCTGATATAAGATTAATGAGACCTAAAACAATTATCATTCATGATAATCATAAAAAAAAAATTTATTTTATTGTAAACTGTTTTGCTGATGAACAAATTAGCAATTATGAAAATTATTATTCAAGGCTAGTACAAAATATTCGTTTTTTAAAAAATTTAACTTTCAATTATACGTCGCAAAATAAAATTAAAAAAAAAAATGTAAAAAAAATTTATGTAAAATCAAATATATCCAAAAATAGATTTAAAAAAATAGTTTTAAAAGCCAAAGAATATATAAAAAAAGGTGATATTTTTCAGGTCGTATTAAGTCAAAGATTTGAAGCTAAACTCACAAAAGACCCTTTAGAAATATATAAAAAATTGAGAACTAGCAACCCCTCGCCTTTTATGTTTTTTTTCAATTTTGATGACTTTCAGATAATCGGTAGCAGTCCTGAAATTTTAGTTAGGTTAAGAAAAGATAAAATTACTATCAGACCAATAGCCGGAACTCGGCCGCGAGGTTTAAATGCTACAAAAGATAAATTTTATAAAAATCAACTTTTGAGCGATAAAAAAGAATTGTCTGAACACCTTATGCTTTTGGATCTTGGTAGAAATGATGTTGGCAAAGTATGTAAAATAAACTCGGTTAAAGTTACCGAGCAATTTAAAATAGAAAAATATTCACATGTTATGCATATAGTTTCTAATGTTGAAGGCAAATTTGATAAAAAACATTCGCTGTTAAACGCAATGTTGGGCGGATTTCCAGCAGGTACAGTTACTGGTGCACCAAAAATACGAGCCATGGAAATTATAGATGAACTAGAAAAATCTAAAAGAAAAATGTATGCAGGAGCAATTGGTTATTTTTCTGCAAACCAAAATTTTGATACTTGTATAGCTCTAAGAACCGCGCTTATTAAAAATAATAAATTTTATATACAATCTGGCGCCGGAATAGTTGCTGACAGTGTCCCTGAAAAAGAATATTTGGAAACAGTAAATAAAGCAAAGGCTTTGATTAATTCTTTAAATTAAAAAATGAAAATTTTATTAATAGATAACTACGATAGTTTTACTTACAACTTATACCATTATCTTTCTTCTCTAAAATGTAAAGTTGATGTCTATAGAAACGATAAAATTGAAATCCGTAAAATTAAAAGAAATAAATATAAAAAAATAGTCATTTCGCCAGGTCCTGGAAATCCCGATCAGGCTGGAAATTGTCTTAAAATAGTTAAATATTTCTATAAAACAATTCCTATATTAGGTGTCTGTTTAGGTCATCAAATTATAGGACAAGTATTTAAATGTAAGATAGTGGGCGCAAAAAAATTAATGCATGGAAAAACAAGTCTTATTAAACATAACGGTCAGGGTATTTTTAAAGGTATAAAAAAAGTAATATCAGCTACTAGATATCATAGTTTAATTATTGATAAAAAAAACTTTAGTAGTGATTTAATTGTTACTGCAGAAACAAAAGATAAAGTAATTATGGGAATAATGCATAATAAATACAATATTCATGGAGTTCAATTTCACCCTGAGAGTATTAAAACTCCCATGGGTTTAAAAATTTTAAAAAATTTTATTAATTGCAAATACTGATGAAAACATTTTTAAAAAAATTATCCAATAAACAAGATTTAACATTCGAAGAAAGTAAAACTGCTTTTGAAATTTTAATGAATGGTAAAGCTTCAGATGATGAAATATTTAGCTTTTTAACTCTACTATCGGCTAAAGGTGAAGCATCGAATGAAATAGCTGGTGGGGTACATGTTCTAAGAAATAAATCCAAAAGAGTAAATGTTGATAATTGTATCGACACCTGTGGAACTGGTGGAGATGGCAAAAATACTTTAAATATCTCTACAGCATCAGCTTTGTTGTTAGCAAGCATAGGTATCAAAATTGCTAAACATGGTAACAAAGCTGTTTCATCTAAATGTGGATCGGGTGATGTTTTGGAAAGATTGAAAATAAATATTAATTTAGAGCCTAAAGATATAGAAAATCAAATAAATAAGTATAATTTCGGCTTTATGTTTGCGCCCAATTATCATAGTGCAATGAAATATGTTGGCCCAACAAGAAAAAAAATTGGGAAAAGAACTATATTTAATATGATTGGACCCTTAAGTAGCCCTGCGCTTGTCCAAAGACA
>Ga0208337_1000076_pt1 | contig 19432 bp, 19 predicted proteins | sample DeeseametaMP0371_FD_184213 | JGI IMG/M metagenome (GOLD analysis project Ga0208337, IMG submission 184213) | Marine microbial communities from the Deep Atlantic Ocean - MP0371 (SPAdes) | ecosystem: Environmental > Aquatic > Marine > Oceanic | place: East of Porto Seguro, South Atlantic Ocean... | reverse complement strand
CTGGGGTCAAATGAGTTTTTGGGCAGCAACAGTTATAACAAATCTATTTAGTGCAATTCCTTTAATTGGAGAAAATATTACAGAATGGTTGTGGGGTGGTTATTCGGTAGGCAATCCGACGTTAAATAGATTCTATAGTTTGCATTATTTGTTCCCATTTTTAATTTTTGGTTTGGTCATATTACATATTTGGGCATTACATGTTCCTGGAAATAATAATCCAATTGGAATTGATATTAAAAAAAATAATAATGAAACTGTTCCCTTCCATCCCTACATTGTTATGAAAGATCTTTTTGCTTTGCTCGTTTTTTTAATTATATTTTTTGCATTTGTATTTTTTGCTCCAAATGTTTTGGGACATCCAGATAATTACATTCCAGCAAACCCATTGGTAACTCCTTCACATATAGTTCCTGAATGGTATTTATTGCCTTTTTATGCAATTTTAAGAGCCATACCAAGCAAACTAGGAGGGGTAATTTTTATGTTTGCATCGATTTTCATTTTGATGTTTTTGCCTTGGTTAGATAGTTCAAAAGTTAGATCAGCAACTTTTAGACCAATTTACAAAAAGTTTTTTTGGGTATTGGTAATCACTGTAATTTTGCTTGGTTATTTGGGTGCAAAACCACCAGAAGGAGTTTATTTAGTTTTTGCCAGGATAGCCACGACTTATTATTTTGTTCATTTCTTAATTTTACTTCCTCTGCTTGGACGTTATGAAAAAACTGATCCATTACCCACGAGTATTTCTGATCCGGTTTTAAATAAACCGAGTTTAATAGATAAGTTTAAAAAGAGTGCAGCACAATATGAAGGAGATAATGTTGATTCTTTTAAATAGAATTATACTAATAATTTTTATTTCTACAGTTTCTTTTTCAGTTCATTCAGAAGAAACGAATAAAAATTATGTAAAAACCAATTGGAGTTTTAAAGGAATTTTTGGAACCTTTGATCGTGCTTCACTTCAAAGAGGTTATCAGGTTTATCAGGAAGTTTGTTCAGGATGTCATTCTGCTCAACATTTAAGTTACAGAAATTTATCAGAAAAAGGTGGTCCGGAATTTTCCGTAGAAGAAGCTAAAGCAATAGCAGCTCAATTTGAAGTGGAAGATGGACCAAATAGTGACGGCGAAATGTTTACAAGACTAGGTAGGTTGTCTGATAAATTTGTAAAACCGTATCCAAATGTTGAGGCGTCAACAGCTGCTAATGGCGGAGCGTACCCGCCAGATATGTCTGTACTTGCTAAAGCAAGAAAGGGAGGGGCGGACTATATTTACTCTCTTCTTTTAGGATATGAAGAAGTTCCCACAGGATTTGAACTCGACGAAGGGGTTTATTACAACAAATATATGTCTGGTAATAGGATTAAAATGCTAGCGCCACTTTCTGATGGACTTGTTGAATATTCTGACGGAACTCAGTCAACAACAGCACAAATGGCAAAAGATGTAACAACATTCTTAGTATGGGCCGCAGAACCACATCTTGAATCTCAACATAGAATGGGTTTCAAAGTTATTATTTATTTAATTATACTGCTTACATTGGTCTATATGAGTAAACAAAAAGTATGGTCACGATTTGGTTCAAAAGTAGAAGAGGAAGAGGAAACTTTCGACAAAGTTGAAAGAGCCGTGACTGAATACGAAGGTGAGGATCCTAAGACTTTTAAGTAATTTAAAAATTAAGCGCCGGTTCTGAAAAATATTACATCTCCATCTTTTACAATATAATCTTTTCCCTCAAGCCTTAATTTTCCGGCATTTTTACACTCGTTAAAACCTTTATATTTAATAAAGTCTTCATGAGATACGGTTTCAGCTCTTATAAATTTTTTCTTAAAATCGGTATGAATAACACCTGCTGCATCGACTGCTTTTGAATTTTTTTCAATGGTCCAAGCTCTGGTTTCTTTTGGCGTTGAAGAAAAAAAAGTGTTGAGTTCAAGAATATTATAACCAGTTTTGATTAAATTATTTAAGCCAGTGTTTTTAATACCAGATTCATGCATAAAATCCTTTCGGTCCTTAGCTTGAAGGTTCATAATCTGATCTTCTATATCTGCACAAACGACAATTATATTTTCATTTGGAAATTTTTTCTTACAAGCATCTGAGTATTTGTTACCGTCAGGTAAGCTTTTTTCATCAACATTGCATACAATTATTCTTGGTTTAAGGGATAAGAGAGCTGATTTTTTAATTAAGTCTTTACTGTATTTTTTCTTTAATTCGTCTGGTTTTTTTCCATTGCTAATTAACTTTAGACACTCTTCTAAAAAGCCTAATTCTTCTTTATCTAATTTTTTTTTATTACTTTTTTCCAATCTTTTTTGTAGAGATTCTAAGTCGGATAATAAAATTTCAGTTTCAATAATTTCAATATCTCTTATTGGATCTACATCTTTATTTACGTTCTGTATTTTCTCAGAGTCAAAACAACGTTTTAAATGAATAATAGTATCAACCTCTCTAACATGAGAAAGAAACTTATTTCCTAATCCTTCACCTTTAGAGGCTCCTTTAACAAGACCTGCAATATCAACAAAAGTTATTGCCGCATTAATTGTTTTAGCCGATTTAGATATTGCAGATATTTTATTTAATCTTTCATCTGGAACCGCAACCATTCCAACATTTGGGTCAATGGTACAAAAAGGAAAATTTTCAGCTTGTGCTTTTTTTGATGTTGTTAATGCGTTAAATAATGTGGATTTACCAACATTGGGCATACCAACTATGCCACACTTAAAACTCATTATTGTTTTTGATTAATTTTACTTGAAAAAAGTTCTAAATCTTTATTTATCAAAATAGACAGAGATTCTGTAATATTCTTAGTCACTTCCTCTACATTTCCCTTTTCGTCATTTGAGAAGTTGTCCAAAACATGATCGGTGCCAGTTGAATCTTTTTTTGGTCTGCCAATGCCTATTCTTACGCGTGAGTAATTTTTTCCAATATTTTTATCTATAGAATCTATACCATTATGTCCTGCACTTCTTCCTCCAAATTTTACTTTAACTTTTCCAATATCAATATCCATATCATCATGGAATACAAAAACGTCTTTCACATCTATTTTAAAATACTCAATAAGTTCTTTAATACATATTCCCGAGCTATTCATAAAAGTAAGTGGTTTTATTGCAAAAACTTTTTGTTCGTTTATCTTTCCTGTTGTTAACAAACCTTTAAATTTTGGCTTTTGTTTGGATAATTTAAATTTTTCGTTGATAGCGTCGATTACTAAAAATCCTACATTGTGTCGGTTATTTGAATTATTTGGATTTGGATTTCCCAAACCAACAAAAAGTAGCATAATCTATAGTTTTCCTATGTTATTTTTTTTTAATTTCTTTTTCTTTATCTGCGGGTTTCCCTTTGTTATCTGACACAGCCTTCGCTTTATCATCAGAAGGTTTAGCAGATTTTCCTTTATCACCTGACATAACTTTTGCTTTATCATCAGAAGGCTTAATTGTTTTGTCTTTGTCTCCTTCTGTTGTGGTAGTGTCTTCAGTAGCATCTTCAGCTGGCACTTCCTCTTCAGCAGCAGTTTCCTCAGTTTTTTCAGGCTCAACTAAAATTGTTGGAGCCGCAACAGTTGCAATCACAAAATCTCTTTCTGTAATTGTTGGAATAACGTTTTCTGGTAGTTTAACTGAGGATATTTTAAGACTACTATTAATTTCGGTATTATCTAAGTCAACGACTATTTCATTTGGAATATTTTCAGCGGGACATTTTAATTGTACTTTTCTTCTTACTATATTCAAAACTCCTCCCTTTTTTAGTCCTGGTGATTTTTCAGAGTTAATAAATTTAACGGGTATTTCCAAAATTAATCTTGACCCCTTTACAATTCTCATAAAATCAATATGCAACGGTTCATCAGAAACAGGGTCATAAGCTATATCTTTTGGTAGTACTTTTTCAGTATTACCATCTATTTCTAGGTCAACAACTTCAGACATAAAAGTTTCTGTTCTCACAAGATCTTGCAGATGTAATTTTTTTAGGCTTATACTTAAATTATTTTTTTTGCCACCATAAAGTATAGCGGGAATAAAACCCTCAGATCGCAATTTATTGACCTTTCCACTTGAGGTGATACTTCTTTTTGTAGCTTTTAAAATGTTCATAAATTGAAATGGTCTTTTTATATTATGTTTGGAAAAAAAACAAGTAAATTATTTAAAAAGGCTAGAAACCGATGTTGAGTTTGCAATTCTTTTCATTGCTTCCGAAATTATTGGAGCCATTGAAATTATTTCTATTTTTTTGCTTCCCCTAATCTTTTTGGAATTATCAATTGTATCTGTAGTTATTAATTTTTTTATTTGGGATTTTTCTATTTGTTCTACTGCTTGACCACTTAATACTGCGTGAGTGATATATACGTAAATATCTTTTGCGTCTTTATCTTTTAAAGCTTTTGCTGCATTAACAATAGTTCCTCCTGTGTCTATTATATCATCTACAATTACGCAGTTTTTATTTTTAATGTTTCCAACAATATTCATCACTTCAGATTTTCCAGGTGCTGGTCTCCTTTTGTCTATAATTGCTATACTCACATTAATTCTTCTGCCTAGAGATCTTGCTCTTTCAACACCTCCCACGTCCGGGGCAACACAAATTAAATTATTTATACGAAGTTTTCTTTTTATATGTTTTGCAAAGATAGGTGTTGAAAATAAATTATCTACCGGGATATCAAAAAAACCTTGAATTTGGCCAGCATGTAGATCTACACTGAGTATTCTGTTGGCACCAGCGTTTGTGATTAAATTGGAAACCAATTTTGCTGAAATGGCAGTTCTTGGTACTACTTTTCTATCTTGTCTTGCATATCCAAAATAAGGAATGACTGCGGTAATATTTTTAGCAGAAGATCTTCTTAATGCATCAATACAAATTAAGAGTTCCATTAAATTATCGTTAGCTGGGTTGGATGTTGATTGGACTACAAATATGCTATTGCCTCTAATATTTTCATTAATTTCTATGTAAACTTCGCCATCAGCAAATCTTTTGATATTTGAATTAACTAGTTTTAGCTTAAGTTGTCTTGCAATGTTTTCACATAATCTTGAATTACTTGTGCCAGCAAGAACTTTCATAAGATAAGCAGCTTATACAACTTTAATTAATCTTTTCAAATTAATTAAACATTTAATTAAGACATTAATATGACAGAAATACATCTACCATAATCTTGTTCTTTGTTAAGGCAAGATCTTCTATAGCTATAAAAAAATTTCTCTTCTGAAAAAGTGTCCATTTCTATATTTTCTATACTTCTAATATTAAAATCAGATATTTCTTTGTTTATGTAGCCTCTTAGATCAAAAACATAATTTTCATTTCCAATTTTTTCAAAAAAAATTTCATTTTTTTTATCTTGATCAATAAATTTTTTAAAAAGGTCATTTTTGATCTTATAGTTTTTTTTATTTATACAAGGTCCAACAACAGCAATTAAATCATTATTATTTGAGTTTAGTTCATTAAATTTTTCTATTGTGTTTTTTATTATTCCATTAAGTGCACCTTTCCATCCCGCATGTGAACAACCAACTATTTTATTTATTGGGTCATAAAAAAAAATTGAAGCACAATCAGCTGTGAGTATACCGATTCCAACATTTTTAACTTTTGAAACTATAGCATCCCCAGTAAGTTTATTTTTAACATCCGCATCAGAATTAAAACAAATAACCTCATTAGTATGCTTTTGGTTTAAAGTTATTAACGATTCTTTTTTACACCCAATTTTTTTACTAACTGACTCAAGATTTTTTAAGACATTTTCTTTTTTATCACCTGATCCCAAGCCGCAGTTTAAACTTCCGTAATCACCTTTAGAAAAACCATTTTTTCTAGAAAAAAAACAATGTTTTATATTTTCAAATTTTTGTAATTTTTTTGAGAAAAACATAATCAAAAACCCAAAGAAAAATTTCTACTTTTTTTTTGTGCAAATATTACTTTAAAAAGATCACCCATTTCTTTGGGATTTAACAATCTTTTTAATCTATAAAACATATTTGCTTTTGCTTTAAATGTCATTTTTTCGGATAAAATATTTGCCCTTTCTAAAATACCAATTTTTTTTAAGAATTCACTCTGCTTTGTTATTTTTTTTACATCGAGATTGTTTCTATTCAATATTTTATGAAATAATTCAAAATTGATGTGCGATGTAATATCCGAATGACCTGGCTTAAAAAAAACATCTAAATATTTATGTTTTTTAACTGACTGTAAAGTATTTTTGTTTTTTTTTATAGTATAGCCATAATCAAAAGATAACAATCCACCGTCAAATTTATTAATTTTTTTTGCTATAGCTTCAAGAAATTTTAGGGCTTCTACTGGATATTCAATAGTGTTGCCAATGGAAATTAATTGTAGGTCTTGTATATGTTTTATTAAATTATCGCTTGCCTTTTTATGTAAAAATTTTATTTTTTTGTTATCACTTGATAAAGTTACATACTTTTCAAAAAACAATTTTTTCTTTTTATATATCTGCTTTATAGGCAATGCATCAAAAAATTCATTTCCTAAAAAAATCACTGGTCCGTAATTTATTTCTTTTATTTTTTTAATCCACTTAACTTTTTTATTATTAATTTTTGTTTTTTGAATTGCTTTTAACTTATTACTTATTTCCAACAAATTTATTTCTAATGAATTATAAAAGTCTTTAAATTGTTTAAATGTTTTTAATAAGACTGTGCATAAAGAACCATCTCCTGGTCCAAGTTCAACTAATAAAATTTTCTTTGGTTTTCCTATATGCTCCCAGAAAGCAACACACCATATTGCTAACATTTCACCAAAAAGATTTGAAATTGAAGGCGATGTAATAAAATCTCCCTCTTTTCCAAAAGGGTTTTTTTTCATGTAATATCCAGATTTTTTGTCGTAAAGCGCAATATTAATAAATTGATCTAGAGGAATAGATTTTTTTTCTTTTAATGTATTAATTATTTTGTTCATTATTTTTAATAAAAAAGATTATAAAGCAGCCAGTTAAAAAAGTTATAGAACTTAGTATGACTCCCATAGAAAAATAGTTAAAGAAGTAACCAAGATGTATATCAGGTTCTCTAAAGTTTTCTCCAACAATTCTTGCAATTGAATAAAAAATTAAAAAAAGGGCTGAAACGTATCCAGCTTTTAATATTAACTGTTTTTTTAAAGCAAGAAAATTTATTAAAATGAAAAGAACAACTCCCTCTAAAATGGCTTCATAAATTTGCGAAGGATGTCTTGAGATATTGCCGCCGTTAGGAAAAATTACTGCCCAAGGAAGGGTAGAAATTTTTCCAAAAAGCTCTCCATTTATAAAATTTGCGATTCTACCGAGAAAAAGACCAATGGGGGCAACACAGGCAACAATATCAGAAAATTTAAAAAAGTTAGTTTTTGTATTTTTAGAAAATATGAAGATTGCAATTATTATTCCTAATAACCCTCCATGAAAAGACATTCCTCCTTGCCAAAGTTTAAAAATTTCTAAAATATTTTGGCTGTAATATCCAAAATTATAAAACATTACATATCCAAGTCGACCACCAAGGATAATTCCTAGCACTAAATAAACTATAATGTCATCAAATTGAGACGTTGTAATTGATGTAAAATTATATTTATTTTTTGCTGTTTTTTTAATTATTTTTTTTGCATATATCCATCCTAAGATTATTCCTAGAATATATGCCATAGAATACCATCTGATTTGGAACAATCCCAAGTCTACCAATATCGGATTAAAATTATGGACAATCATTTTTAAAAAAAAGATTTATTTAGTAACTGAATTAAAATAACCTAAAGATATTTAAAAATATATGGAAAAATATAATAAGCTATTAAGGGATATAACAGAATTGATTGAAAAAGGTTTATTCACTTCAATAGATTTAAAGAAATACGTCGAAGATTCCATAAAATTAAAAATGGAAACAATTGCAAATAAATTAAATCTTGTTTCAAGGGAAGAATTTGAAATACAAAAAAAAATGGTTGAAAAATTACAAAAGGATCTAAATAAATTTAAGATTCAAAGGCGAAAAGGTAAATCAAATAAAAAAACTACAAAGGCAAAGAAATTTTAACCCTAAGTCCATTTAGAGGGCTTTTTTCCAATGAAATATTTCCTCCATGCGAGCGAATTATGTCGTTAGCAATTGATAATCCTAATCCGACACCCGATTTATTTTGTCCTCTGCTTTTATCAATTCTATAAAATGGTTTCATGACATTTTGGTATTCTTTTTCAGAAATTCCAGGACCATTGTCATCAATAAAAATTATTATATTGTTCACTGTTTTTTTTGCAAAAATTTCTATTTTTTTTCCATAAGATAACCCATTATCTATTAAGTTAATTAGACATCTTTTAAATGAATTTATGCGCATATTAATTTTTAAATTTTCTTCAAGATTAATATTGATTTCTTTACCTTCGTATTTTTCTACTATTTTTTTTATTATCTCATTAATATTTGCCATTTCTGTTTCTTCATTTTTTTGATATCTGGAAAACTCTAAATATTCATTCAGCATTCTCTCCATTTCTTCTATATCGCCACTCATTTTTTTTGCTAAATCTTGCTGTTTTAAAAATGATAATTGTAATTTTAATCTTGTTAAAGGAGTTCTTAAATCATGGCTTATTCCCGATAGCATTTCTGATCTTTGGTGTAATTGAATTGTAATTCTTTTTCTCATTTTATCAAATTCATAGGCAGCTTGTCTTATCTCTTTAGCACCAGAAGGTCTAAATTCTTTTATAAATTCTCCTTTGCCAAAACTTTCAGCTGCTTTTGCTAAATTTACAATTGGACGAGTTTGGTTTTTTAAAAATATTATAGCGATCATAATTAAAAGCAGTCCTGGTAAAGTTATCCATAAAGCAAAAATACGAGCAGACGAAGGAGCAATTTTGTGCCTCGGAAAAAATATTTGAAGAACTCCACTCTTATATATGATTCTTAAATCCACCAATTCTTTGTACGAAGTTGTATCAAACCAATAAAAGTCAAACACGGGTTTCAATTCACGCCTTAAGCTTCTATCAATAGGACTAAACCATCTTTCAGTTTTCTTTGCAGGCAAAAGCCCATTTTCTTTTAATGAAATAACAAAATCGAAATTTTTATTATACAAACTTATAATTTTTTGTTGTTCATCTTCATTACCTTTTTTGTAGATATCAAACATAGTTTGAATCTCTCCAACTAAAGATCGGGTTATTCCCTTATTCGCCTTTATCCACAAGCTATCAAAAAAAACTACCGTAATAACTATTTGCAATAAAATTATCGGAGTCACCACGATTAGTATTGATCTATAAAATAATCCTTTCGGTAAAATTTTTTTAATAATATTATTCAATCCATAATACATAGCCTGAACCCCTGATTGTTTGTAAATATTTTGGATTTTTTGAATTGAACTCAATTTTTTGTCTAAGTCTTGTAATCATAACATCTATAGTTCTTTCTTTTGAAATATTAATAATTTTTCCGATATTATCCCTTGAAAAAATTTTTCCAGGAGATTCAAGCATTTTCTCCAAAACTTTTTTTTCTTGTGGGTTAATTTTTTTTATTTTGTTATTTATTTTAATTTCTAATTTTTTTAGATTGACTATTGTATTCCCTATATAAATTTCATCCGCTAAAATTGGTTTTTGAATTTTATATAATATATTTTTTATTCTTAACAAAAGCTCTTTAGGCTCGAAAGGTTTTCCAAGATAGTCATCTGCTCCTAGCTCCAATCCCTTAATTCTATCCTGTGTTTCGCCTTTTGCGGTTAAAAGTATTATTGGTGTTGAACCTTTTTTTTTTACTTCCTTTGTTAAAGATAATCCACTTTCTCCGGGCATCATAATGTCTAATATTAGTATATCAAATTTTACTATTTCTAATTTTTTTCTTGCATCTAATGCATCTTTTGCTGATGTAACTAGAAAATTATTTTCTTCAAGATATTGTTTTACCAATTCCCTTATTCTGTCATCGTCATCAACCACTAGTATATGAAAGATATTTTTATTCATTAATAATTTTTTTTAAAACATCTTTAAATTTAATTACAGAGTCTGAATCTGAATTTTTTAGAGCATTATAAATTCTTTTCTTTTGTTCTAAAAATATTTCTTCAAAAATTTTTTTGCCTTTTTCATTTAAAAATATTAATCTTTGTCTAGAGTCTGACTCTCCTCTTTTTAATAAAATAGTTTTATTTTTTATTAAATCTCTTAGAACTCTATTTAAACTTTGTTTTGTAATTTTTAATTTATTTAATAGATCTGAAACGGTAAGACCTTCATGTCTTTCAATTAAGTGTATTGCTCTATGGTGTGCTGTTCCAAATGAGTACTTCTTTAGGATTTTCTTTGGATCTGAATAGGTTTCTCTATAGGCATAAAATATTTGTTCAATAAAATCCTTAATCTGATCATCTTTTAAATACAATAACTCTCTCATAATTTGTTTTGGGTCAGTTATATTGACATATCTATCTAAGATAGATACTTTTTTGAACCAAATAAATCAATTAAGATTAGTAAATTTTTTTATGGAATCCATACCTTATGATAAAAGATCGGGAAGAATTTGGTTTGACGGTGTACCAATAAACTGGTCTGAAGTAAAAATACATGTTTTAACTCACGGACTACACTATGCCAGCTGTGTTTTCGAAGGTGAAAGAGTTTACGATGGAGAAATATTTAAACTCGAAGAGCATACCGAAAGATTGTTTTACTCAGCCTCTAGACTAGGTTTTAAAATTCCGTACACACCAGAATTATTAAACAAAGCTTGTAAAGAAATCATTGCAATTCAGAAAGTTAAAAATGGATATGTAAGGCCGATAGCTTGGAGAGGAAGTGAAATGATGGCAATTTCAGCTCAGCAAACAAAAATTCATGTAGCAATTGCAGCTTGGGAGTGGGGCTCTTATTTTGATCCTAATCTTAAATTAAAGGGAATTAGATTGGATATTTCTAAATGGAAAAGGCCAGCTCCAGATACAATTCCTTGGGACACCAAAGCTTCAGGTTTGTATATGATTTGTACACTCGCTAAACATGAGGCGGAAAAAAAGGGATTTACCGATTCATTAATGCTTGATTACCAAGGCAATATAGCTGAATCAACTGGATCAAATGTTTTTTTTAAAAATAAGTCTGGAGAATTACATACTCCGATTCCAGATTCTTTTTTAAATGGCATAACCAGAAGATGTGTCATTGATATTGCAAAATCAAAAGGTATCAAAATTATTGAAAGAAAAATTATGCCAGAAGAAATGACAAATTTTGTAGGATGTTTCTTAACAGGAACTGCAGCAGAAGTAACTCCTGTTTCACAAATTGATAAATATAAGTTTACAGTTTGTAATCTAATTAAAGATTTGTCGAAAAATTATCAAGCTTTGGTAAGAAAAAAGACAGCTGCTTAGCATTTCTTATTTTAATCAATAGCGTGGTCTATTCCTTTTTTTACATAATCATATCCAGTGTAAAGCGTAAGGAAAGCAGCTATCCATAATAAGACAATTCCAATTGAGTGTGCGTTATAGTCTCCAAAATTAATAAGTTTATTTCCACTTTCTCCAGTCAACAAAGTCGCAATTGCAAACATTTGTGTAAATGTTTTAAATTTTGCTAAACTATTAACAGGCATAGTTACCTGAACTTTTGCCAAAAATTCTCTTAATCCTGAAATTAATATTTCTCTAATTAAAATAACTATCGCTGCAATAACTTCATAATTTATTATTGTTTCGTTCATTACCAAAAGGACGAGAGCACTGGCTACAATAATTTTATCAGCAATTGGATCTAAAAGTTCGCCGAGCTTCGATTCTTCCTTATAAAGTCTAGCCAGCAAACCATCTAAAAAATCTGTAAAGCTTGCTAACAAAAATATAAAAAATGGTATCCAATCACCTAAAGCTCCAGGTAAATAAAAAGTTAATATAAATATTGGTGCTAAAATGATTCTGCCAATAGTTAAAATATTTGGTATTTTAAGCTTCATATTTTTTATTAGTCATGAAAAAAATCATGTATTTTTTTTGCCACCGAAGTTTCAATCCCATCAACATTTTTTAAATCATCAAAGCTAGCTGATTCAACTGCTCTAGCAGACCCAAAGTAATTTAATAGTGCTCTTTTTCTTGTTCTGCCAATGCCATTTATTTCATCTAATAATGATTTTGACAAACTCTTTTTTCTTTTTATTCTATGACTGCTGACTGCAAATCTATGAGCTTCATCTCTTAATCTTTGAAGAAAAAACAGCAGAGGCTCTCTTTTATTTAATTTAATATTATTTGTCTTATGAATAAAAGTTTCATCGCCTTGATTTCTGATTTTACCTTTAGCAATAGCTATTATTGGAATATCGTGGAAACCATAATCGTCTAATACTTTTCTGCTTATTGAATATTGTCCTTTTCCACCATCAACAAGTATTAAATCTGGTATTATAACATCTGGTAGATTTTTGTTTTGTATGATTTTTGAAAATCTTCTTTCCAGCACTTCTTTTAGCATGCCATAGTCATCTCCACTGTTAAGATTAGCATTTTTAATATTAAACTTTCTATATCTTTTTTTAATAAATCCTTCAGCGCCAAAAGAAATTAAGGCACCCACTGAGTGTGATCCTTGGATATGGCTATTGTCATAAACCTCAACTACTCTTGGCAAGATATTTAATTTAAATTTTTCAGCAATTTGATCAAGTAGTTTGGTATTTGTTTCAGATTCAAAAATTCTTCTCGTTAAAGCTTCCTTCGCATTTTTCTCTGCCATTTTAGATAGTTTTAAGGCATTTCCTTTAGTGGCTACTTTAATTAATATTAATTTTTTCTCTTTTTTTTCAAGAGCAGATTTAATTAAATTTAAATCATTAATTTTTTTATTAATTAATATTTCAGCTGGGGCATTTTTATTTTCATAAAACTGAGCAATAAAAGAGCTTAATATTTCCTCTTCAGTATGAGATTCATCATGTATAGGAAAAAAAGATTGATTTCCCCAATTTTGTTTAGATCTGTAAAAAAAAACTTGAATGCAACTTTTTGTAGCTTCTTGTGAAATAGATATAACGTCTGCATTATTCAAGTTAGTTGAGCTTATGTTTTGTGAAGATTGCATTTGTGTTAAAGCTTTTATTCTATCTCTAATAATAGCAGCTTTTTCATAATCCATTTTTTTACTACTTTTTTCCATTTCCAAAGATAGTTTTTTTTGGATAATTTTTGATTTTCCAGAGAGGAATGCTACCGCGTCATTAACAAGTTTAGCATAGTCATTTTTGCTAACATAATCTACACAAGGAGCGGCGCATCTTTTAATTTGAAATAGAATACAGGCTCGATCTCTGTTTTTAAAAGCAGAATCATTACAAACTCTTAATAAAAAAACCTTTTGTAAAATTTTAATTGTCCAGTTAGCTGATCCAACAGAAGCAAATGGTCCAAAATAGTAACCATTTTTATTTTTTGCACCCCTATGTTTTGATAATTGTGGCCAATCACAATCTTTTTCAATGAATATGTAAGGAAAAGATTTGTCATCCTTTAAAAGAATATTAAATTTGGGTTTAAATTTTTTAATTAAATTTGCTTCAAGAAGCAGAGCTTCAGCTTCACTGCTAGTTGTAACTATTTCTAAATTATGTGTCAAAGCTAACATCCTATTAGTTCTTATTGTAAGATTTTTGCCCATAGCATAATCTTTAAGACGCTTTGGTAGATTTTTTGCTTTACCAACATAGAGCACTTGGTTTTTTTTACCAAGCATTCTGTATACTCCTGGACTATTTGAAACTAATGGAATTTTTTTTTTTATTAGTTCTTTTCCAAAATCAAGATCCCTCATAATCACTTCTGTTTTTAAAAACCTCCACCCCAACAGATTTGGCGTTTGTTATAGCATCAGGTTTTTCAATTTTTATTTTTATTGAATTAATTCTCTTATCTTCAAAAATTTCTTTAAAAGAATCCTCCGCCAAGCTTTCTAAAAAATGATAATTTTTATATTTAGTTAAATTTTCTAATTTATTTATAATTTTTTCATAATCCACAATACTTGATATATTATTTTCATTTGGGAGTGTATTTTTATTAACATCAATAACTATATTAAAAATTATTTTTTGTTTATTAATCTTTTCATGTTTATGAATTCCAATTATTTCATTAATAATAAAATCTTTAATTAATACAGATCTTTTAATCGTATTTTTATTTTTTGGTGATTTAAGTTCTAAAACTTTAAAATTATTCTTTTTCATTTTTAATATTCCAATTTAAATTTTGACCACTATCAACAGCTATAACTTGTCCCGTAATAGAATTATTATTAATAAAGAAATCTACGGTATCACAAATATCTTCTGGGTCTGCAGCTTTTTTAAGCAATGTAGATTTTGCCTGCCTATTAAACTGTTTACTGGTCTGCCTTTTGCTTTTTATTGTTGGACCGGGAGCTATACCATTTACTTTTATATTTGGACTTAATCTCATAGCCATAGTTTTTGTTAAAGTATGAAGGGCACTTTTGCTTAAAGTATAAGACATAAAAATAGGAGTAAGTTTAAAAACTCTTTGATCAATAATATTTATTATGTTTGATATAGTTTTTTTTGAAGCTTGCTTAGCAAATTGTTTGGTTAAAATTGTTGGAGCTAGAAGGTTTATATTTAAATGGTCATTCCAGCTTTTGGTTGTAAAATTTAAAATATCATCTTTTTCAAATAAAGCTGCGTTGTTAATTAAACAATTAATTGTTCCTAATTTTTTTTTAGCAAGGGGAATAATCTTTTCTACTTGTTTTATATTTTTTAAATCGGCTTTAATTAAAGCTGCTTTTACTGAGTTTTCTTCTATAATTTTCTTTAAATTTTTTGCTTTAAAAGATGATTTGAAATAATGAATAGCGATATTCCATCCTTTTTTTGAAAAATGAAGTGCTATTTCTTTTCCAATTCTTGTAGCGCCACCAGTAATTAATAAATTTTTATTTTTCATTTTGTATTCATCTTTTTCTTTTTGGTCTTGTGCCAGGCTTACCTTGAGTTGATCTTCCCTCTGGATAAACTCTATTATTTAGTTTTGATTTATTTAATTTAGGATTTATACCAATCTCTAGTTCAGAGGCTTCTAATTTTCTAATCTCATCTCTTGTTTTGGCAGCTTCTTCAAATTCTAAATTTTCCGCAGATTCTTTCATTCTTTTTTTAAGAGCTTTTAAATGTTTTTTAAGATTATGCCCTAACTCAATATTTAGATTACTTTTTGCATAATCCTTTTCATAAACACTTTCTAAAATATCAACTATGCCTTTTTTAATAGATGTTGCGGTAATATTATTTTTTTTATTATACTTTTCCTGTATTTTTCTTCTTCGTTCTGTTTCTCGTATTGCATTTTCTATACTTTTAGTTTTTTTATCTGCATACAGTATTGCTTTTCCTTCTATATTTCTTGCAGCTCTTCCAATTGTTTGAATTAACGACCTTTCAGATCTTAAAAAACCCTCTTTGTCTGCATCTAAAATTGCAACTAAACCACATTCAGGAATATCCAAACCTTCTCTTAATAAATTTATTCCAACCAATACATCAAACACTCCCATTCTTAGATCTCTCATAATTTCAATTCTTTCTAGTGTATCTATATCTGAGTGCATGTATCTAACTCTGACACCATTTTCATGAAGATATTCAGTTAAGTCTTCAGCCATTCTTTTTGTTAATGTTGTAACTAAAGTTCTATAATTTTTTTTAGCAACTTCCTTACATTCAGCCAAAAGGTCATCCACTTGATTCTTTGCGGGCCTAATTTGAATTTCGGGGTCACATAGACCAGTTGGTCTAATTACTTGTTCAGTAAACTTTCCAGAAGTTTGTTCAAGTTCCCAAGGTCCAGGGGTTGCGGAAACAAAAATTGTTTGTGTGCGCATAGTATTCCATTCTTCAAATTTTAATGGTCGATTATCCATACAAGATGGCAATCTAAAACCATACTCTGACAAAGTTTTTTTTCTTGTGTAGTCTCCTTTATACATCCCATTTAATTGAGGAACAGTTACATGACTTTCGTCTACAAAAATTAAAGTATTGTCTGGAAAATATTCAAATAATGTAGGTGGTGGCTCCCCAGGATTTCTCCCCGTTAGAAATCTTGAATAGTTTTCTATACCCGCGCAAGTTCCGGTAGCTTCTAACATTTCTAAATCAAAGCGAGTTCTTTCATCTAACCTTTGAGCTTCTAGAAGTTTATTTTCTGATTTATGTTTTTTTAAAGTTGATTCTAATTCTTTTTTTATTTCTCTAATTGCTTGGTCAAGGGTAGGTCTGGGTGTAATATAATGGCTATTAGCATAGATCTTTATAAAGTCTAAATTTTTTATTTTATTACCAGTTAGAGGATCGAATTCTACTATATTGTCTATTTTATCTTTAAAAATAGAAATTCTCCAAGCCCTATCTTCTAAATGAGATGGAAAAATTTCTAAATTATCTCCTCTTACTCTAAATGTTCCTCTATAAAAGTTTTGGTCATTTCGTTTGTATTGAAGATCAACAAAAGTTTTAATAATTTTTTCACGGTTATATTCATTATTTTTTTTAATACCTATAGTCATTTTGCTATAGGATTCAACGGATCCCAAACCATAAATGCATGATACACTTGCAACAATTATTACATCGTCTCTTTCAAGCAATGATCTTGTTGCTGAATGACGCATTCGATCAATTTGCTCATTAATCGAAGCCTCCTTTTCAATATAAGTATCAGATCTTGGAACATATGCTTCTGGTGTGTAATAATCGTAATAAGAAACAAAATATTCCACTGCATTATTAGGAAAAAAACTTTTCATCTCACCATATAATTGAGCTGCAAGAGTTTTATTAGGTGCGAGTATTAAACTGGGTCTATTTAATTCTTCTATTATTTTTGCCATTGTAAAAGTTTTTCCTGAACCAGTAACGCCTAATAAAACTTGTTCATTGCTTTTATTTTTTATTCCTGAAATTAGTTTTTTTATGGCTTCTGGTTGATCCCCCGCAGGCTTAAAATCAGCAACTATAGAAAGCTTAATTCCACCTTCTAGCTTTTTTCCTAGTATAAAGTCCTGATACATTGGATAAGATTGTTTTTCTTGATATGTATTTTGCATTATAATTAATAATAATTTAATAATTTTAAAACATAATAAAATTAATGAGCATAGTTTCCAACTCTTTAAAAAGAATTAAACCATCAGCTACATTAGCAGTGAGCCAAAAAGCTAGGGAATTAAAGGCCGCAGGTAAAGATGTAATAGGGCTAGGAGCGGGAGAACCAGATTTTGACACACCCGAAAATATTAAAAAAGCTGCCATCGATGCCATTAACAAAGGTGAAACAAAATATACAGCTGTTGATGGAACTCCAGTTTTAAAAAAAGCAATAGTGGATAAATTTAAAAGGGAAAATAATTTAGATTATTTACCAGAACAAATTAGCGTAGGTACTGGGGGAAAACAAATAATCTTCAATGCTATTTTAGCAACAGTAAATCCCGGAGATGAAGTTATTATTCCAGCTCCTTATTGGGTGTCTTATCCGGACATAGTTCTTTTGGCAGGAGGAACGCCTAAGATAGTTAAATGTTCTGAAAAAAATAACTTTAAAATTACTCCTGAAGAACTAAAAAAAAATATTACAAATAAAACAAAATGGATAATAATAAACTCACCCTCAAATCCAACTGGATCTAGTTATACACAAAAAGAACTTGAAGCTTTAGGAGAAGTGTTAAAGAAAAATAAGAATGTATTTATTTTAAGTGACGATATTTACGAGCATCTAACATATGATAATTTCAAATTTTTTACTATTGCGCAAATTAAAGATTTAAAAGATAGAACTTTAACAATGAATGGTGTTAGCAAATCATATGCTATGACGGGTTGGAGAATAGGTTATGGCGCAGCTACAAAAGAAATAATTAAAGCAATGGCAAAATTACAATCTCAATCAACAACAAATCCATCATCTATCAGCCAGGCTGCTGCTGTAGAAGCTCTGAATGGTAATCAAGATTTTATGTTAAAAAGAAATCAAACTTTTAAGGAAAGAAGAGATTTTGTAGTAGAAACACTTAATAAAATTGTGGGTATTTCTTGTTTAAAACCCAATGGTGCTTTTTACGTATTTCCCAATTGTTTGAAATTTTTAAACAAAAAAGACAAAACAGGAAAAATAATTAAAAATGATTCAGATTTTGTTAATTCTCTTCTAGAAAATTATCAGGTTGCTGTTGTACAAGGTTCGGCATTTGGTTTAGAGGGTTATTTTAGAATATCCTATGCAACTTCAATGGATAATCTTAAAAAGGCTCTAGATAGAATTTCTAACTTTTGCAAAAGTTTAAACTAATTTTATTTTGAAAGAAATTTTTCTACTTCGAGGGCTGACATACATCCCATGCCTGCTGCTGTTACAGCTTGTCTAAAAACTTTATCTTTAACATCTCCAGCAGCAAATACCCCGGGAATGTTTGTTGCAGTAGAATCTGGCTTGGTAATTATATATCCTTCTTTATCCATATCTAATTGTCCTTTAAATAAAGATGTTGCGGGGTCGTGGCCAATTGCAATAAATAAGCCATGAATATTTATTTCGGCAATTTTATTCGTCTTTACGTTTTTAATTTTAATTCCTGTTACACCTTTTGGATCTTTATCTCCCATAACTTCTTCTAGAACTGAGTCCCATATAATTTCAATTTTTTTATTTTCCGTTAATTTTTTTTGTAACATTTTTTCTGCGCGCAACTTATCTCTTCTGTGAATTAATTTTACCTTTGTTGCAAATTTAGTAAGGAAAATTGCTTCTTCAACAGCGGCATTTCCTCCACCAATAACCGCAACCTCTTTATCTTTGAAAAAGAAGCCATCACACGTAGCGCATCCTGAAACACCAAACCCCCTATATTCTTGTTCAGATTTTAAATTTAACCACCTTGCTTGAGCGCCAGTCGAAATTATAATTGAATCACCAGTATACTCTTGTCCGCTATCGCCTGTGGCCTTAAATGGTTTTTTATTTAGATCAACTTTTTTAATATGATCTTGAATCATATCTGTTCCTACAGTTTTTGCTTGACCTTTCATTTGTTCCATTAGCCAAGGACCTTGAATAACATCTGTGTATCCAGGATAATTTTGTACGTCTGTTGTGGTTGTCATTTGTCCACCAGGTTCGGAGCCGTGGACTAAAATCGGTTTAAGCATTGCTCTTGCTGTATAAATTGCAGCGGTATATCCGGCTGGACCAGATCCCATAATTAATACTTTCGAATGTTTTTTAGAATTATTTTT
>Ga0208337_1000069_pt1 | contig 20386 bp, 24 predicted proteins | sample DeeseametaMP0371_FD_184213 | JGI IMG/M metagenome (GOLD analysis project Ga0208337, IMG submission 184213) | Marine microbial communities from the Deep Atlantic Ocean - MP0371 (SPAdes) | ecosystem: Environmental > Aquatic > Marine > Oceanic | place: East of Porto Seguro, South Atlantic Ocean... | reverse complement strand
TATGTAAACAGAATTATAAGAGCTTGTAAGTTAGATGTTAGTCTTTATGAGGAAGTAGAAGCTGATAAGTCTGCAACCTATCAAGCAGCAGGAGTTGTGATACTTTCAAGTTTAGCCGCAGGGGTAGGAGCTATATCACTTGGCGCGTCTAATTTTTTGATGGCTCCACTCTTATCGTTAGTCAGTTGGTATGTTTGGGCATACATAATCTATTTTATTGGTGCAAAACTTTTTCCAGAACCCACAACAAAAGCCGATCATGGTGAATTATTAAGAACGATAGGTTTTTCCAGTGCTCCGGGACTCATTCGAGTTTTTGGTTTTACTCCCGAGTTGATGAGCATAACTTTTATCGGTGCGGCAATATGGATGTTAGTTGCAATGATTATTGCCGTTAGACAGGCTCTAGATTATCAAAGTACATGGAGAGCAATTGGGGTTGTTGTTATTGGTTTTTTGACTCAAGCTATATTTTTAGTGATGATACTGCGACTCTTCGGTCCAAGCCCAAGTTAAACTGGAAAAATAGTTTTTGATATTTTGCAGGAATCGCAAATTTTATATCCATGCATGATTAAATTTTGAGAAACACTTTCATCCTCTTTTTTACATTCTTCACAAATATTATCTAATTCTTTTTTCATTATTTATTTTCGGCTGGTTTTAATTCTCCATCTTCATATTTTGCAGGGGAATATTTTGTATCGGGTGAAAAATCTCCATAAAATCTTAAAAATCCTAATGCAATTATAAGCAAAATAACACTTGCTACAGATAGCTTTACAATTGGTATCCTTTTCTTTTCTAGTTTTAACAGCCAAGAATACAAAAAATAAAGTCCGAAAGGAGCTAGTATTGCAAGCAAAAGTATAATTTTTTTAATCATTTAAATCGAACTTGACGTATCATATTCTTATATTTAGAAATTTAACCTTATTTATTTATGAAATCAAAAGCTAAAGTTGTTGTCATTGGTGGAGGAGCAGTTGGGGTTAGTATGCTTTACCATTTGGCGAAAAAAGGTTGGTCAGATGTAGTTTTGGTTGAGAGAAAAGAGTTAACTTCTGGATCAACTTGGCATGCAGCAGGTTTATTACCTCTTTTTAATATGAGTTATTCTGTAGGGCAGTTACACAAGTATGCAGTCAACTTATATAAAACATTAGAAAAAGAAACTGGCAAAAGTGTTGGCTTTAGCGTTGTTTCAAATATTCGTTTAGCACAAACAAAAGATCGAATGGATGAATATCATCAGTATGCTGGGGTAGCAAAAACCATTGGGGTTAATGTTAAATTTTTAAAACCTGAGCATGTAAAAGAAATTTGGCCATTATGTAACATAGAAGGATTGGTTGGAGCTATACAACATCCAGAAGATGGTTATATCCAACCTGCTGATGTTACTCAGGCGCTTGCCACTGGCGCAAGAAGTCGTGGTGCCGAAATTTATCGAAATACAGTTGTCACTTCAATAAAACAAAACAAAGATGGATGGGTGGTAATTACAGATAAGGGAGACATTACATGTGAACACGTTGTTTCATGTAGTGGAAATTTTGCTAGACAAACTGGCAAAATGGTAGGATTAGAAATTCCAGTTATTCCAGTTCAACACCAATACATTGTTACGGAACCTCACCCAGAAATTCAAAAAAGAAAAAAAGAAGGTAAACCGGAAATGGGAGTCCTTAGGGATAGTGATTATTCATGGTATATGAGAGAAGAAGCGGGTGGATTAATTTTGGGACCTTATGAACGTGGGGCTCCATGTTGTTATGTAGATGGTCCTTCAAAAGATAGCGAATATGAATTATTTCAAGAAGATTTAGATCGAATAGGTCCACATATCGAGTCAGCAATTAAAAGAGTACCAGCCTTCGGAGAAGTAGGAGTTAAAAAAGTTTATAACGGAGCTATTTGTTATACGCCTGACGGAAATCCTATAGTTGGACCTGCATGGGGATTAAAAAATTTTTGGATTAACGAGGGGCATAGTTTTGGAATTACTGCAGCAGGAGGAGCCGGATGGCAACTTGCGGAATGGATTATCGATGGTGAACCTACAGTAGATATGTTGGGTGTTGAGCCAAGAAGATACGGCTCTTATGCAACAAAATCTTATTTATTGAAAAAAAATGAAGAAGCATATGAAAACGTATTTGTAATTCATTATCCTGATGAAGAAAGACCGGCTGGTAGACCTTTAAGGCAAGCGCCATGTTACGATCGTTTGAAAAAACTTGGAGCTGTATTTGGTCAAAAATTTGGATGGGAAAGAGCAAATTTTTTTGCAACTGATGGCGCTAAACAAGAGGATGATTGGTCATTTAGAAGATCTAAATGGTTTAAATGTATGGAAAAAGAATGCAAGAATGTTTGTGAAAATGTTGGTCTGTTAGACATGACGGCATTCGCAAAATGTAGAATTAAAGGTCCCAAGGCAGAAGAATTTTTAAATAAATTAGTAGCAAATAAACTTCCTAAAAAAATAGGCAGAATTAATCTTTGTCACGCTTTGAATACAAAAGGTGGAGTTCATTCTGAATTTACTATCATGAGAGAATCTGAAGATAGTTTTTACTTGGTATCGGCTGGCGCGCTCCAAAGACTTGATCACGATTGGATTCATAAATGGATGCCAAAAGATGGGTCTGTTCAATTTGAAAATTTAACAAATAATATTGGTGTTTTAGTAGTATCTGGACCAAAAGCTAGAACATTAATGCAAAAAATTTCAAAAACGGATTTCTCTAATGATAAATTTAAATGGTTAAGCGCACAAAATATTGATATTGGCCTAGCTCCTTGTAACGCTATGAGAGTAAACTTTGTTGGAGAATTGGGATGGGAGTTGCATCATCCCATTGAATACCAAAATCATATATTTGATAAATTAATGGAAACTGGTAAAAATTTAAATTTAAAACCTTACGGAATTAGAGCCATGAATAGTTTGAGAGTTGAAAAATCTTATAAGCTTGTTGGAACAGAACTTTCAATAGAATATTCACCTTATGAATCTGGATTGGACAGGTTTATTCACCCTAATAAAGGGGATTTTATTGGTCTTACGGCATTGAATCAATGGAGAGAAAAAGGTTTTTCAAATAAATTGGTTACTATGGAAGTTCACGGAGTAAGTGACGCAGATGTTTTAGGAAATAACCCTATCTATAATAATGGTTCGGTCGTGGGTAGAGCAACAGGAGGAGATTTTGGTTTTCGATTAAATAAATCTATAGCTCTTGGTATGGTTAAGCCGAAACTTGCAAAAGTTGGACAAAAATTAGAAATTGATATATTAGGAAAAATGCATAAAGTTTCAATTATTGAAGATTCACCTTACGATCCCGAAAATAAATTACTAAGAGCTTAAATGAAAATTCTAGTCGCCGTTAAAAGGGTTATTGATTACAACGTTCAAATCAGAGTGAAAGAAGACGGAACAGGTGTTCATACCGATAATGTCAAAATGTCAACAAACCCACCAGACGACAATGCAGTTGAGGAAGCAGTTAAGCTCAAAGAATCAGGAAAAGCAAAAGAAGTTATTGCAGTCACAATAGGAGAGGAAAAAGCGCAAGAAACAGTTCGTAAAGCTTTGGCTGTCGGAGTTGACAGGGGTATTCATGTAAAAACTGACAGTTATGTTGAACCTCTTGGTGTAGCTAAGATTCTAAAAAAAATTGTTGAAAAAGAAAAACCCGATCTTGTTTTCATGGGCAAACAGGCGATAGATGACGATTGTAATCAAACAGGTCAAATGTTGGCCGCATTATTAGGTTGGTCTCAGGGTACTTTTGCTTCAAAAATACAATTAAAAGATAAAATTGTACAGGTGATCAGAGAGGTCGATGAAGGTTTAGAAACTATAGAGATTAATTTACCTGCAATTGTTACCTGTGATTTGAGATTAAATGAACCACGCTACGCCTCTTTACCCAACATAATGAAAGCGAAGAAAAAGCCAATAGAACAAATATTTGTTAAAGACCTTGGAGTTAATGTTACCAATCGAATTCAGCAATTGAAGGTGGAAGAACCGCCAAAAAGAAAGGGTGGCATAAAGGTGAAAACCGTAGCAGAGTTAGTTAGCAAACTTAAAAATGAAGCCAAAGTAATATAATGTCAATTTTATTAATTGCAGAACATGACAATTCGAGTTTAAAAGTTTTTACACTTAATGTAATTTATGCCGCTTCAAAAATTAATGCGGATATTCATGTTCTAGTTGCTGGAAATAAGAGTGAAAATGTTGCTAAAGAAGTGGCTGCTGTTCCTCTTGTTAAGAAAGTTTTATATTCAGAATCTCCAAATTACGAAAACTATTTGGCTGAAAACATAACACCATTAATTGTCAAACTAGCAGAAGGTTATACTCATATAATTGCTTCAGCGAATACGTTTGGAAAAAATTTTATGCCACGGGTGGCGGCTTTATTGGATATTTCTCAAGTGAGCGATATTATGACAATTAATAGTCCCGATACTTTTGTTCGACCAATTTACGCTGGAAATGCTTTTGCTACGGTTAAAAGCAGTGATAAAAAAAAGTGCATTACAATAAGACCCACATCATTTGATCCAGCACCAACGTCAGGTGGGTCTGCTTCAATTGAAAAAATTGATGCAATTGATATACCAAATATTTCAAAATTTATTAAAAGAGAAGAAGCTAAATCTGAAAGACCCGAACTTGGAACAGCACGAGTTGTTATTTCTGGAGGTAGAGGTATGCAAAGTGGAGATAATTTTAAACTAATAAATGCTATTGCTGACAAATTAAATGCGGCGATAGGAGCTTCACGCGCCGCAGTTGATGCCGGTTATATAAGTAATGATCATCAAGTTGGACAAACTGGAAAAGTAGTTGTTCCCGATTTATATATAGCAGTAGGTATTTCTGGAGCAATACAACATCTAGCTGGGATGAAAGAAAGTAAAATTATTGTTGCAATAAACAAAGATGGAGAAGCTCCAATTTTCAGTATTGCCGACTATGGCTTAGAAGCGGATTTATTTGATGCTTTGCCGCAGTTTTTAGAAGAGCTAAATAAACTCAATACTATCCAAAAATAAAAAGTTTGATATAGTCATTCACATGCCTAGAGAAGCAATGGAATATGATGTTGTTATTGTAGGTGCTGGACCATCGGGTTTGTCCACTGCTATCAAACTCAAACAATTAGACCCTAATTTAAATGTCTGCATCTTAGAGAAAGGAGCTGAAGTTGGAGCTCATATTTTAAGTGGAAATGTTTTTGAAACCAAGGCTCTAGATGAATTACTACCTAAATGGAAGGAAGAAGGAGCTCCTATAAAAACAAAAGTTTCAAAAGAAAAATTTTTATTTTTGGGTAAAAATGAATCTATGAGCTGGCCAACATGGCTTTTGCCATCAGTTCAAAAAAACCACAAAAATTACATTATTAGTCTTGCAAGTCTATGTCGGTGGTTAGCCGAAAAAGCAGAAAAACTTGGTGTTGAAATATTTCCAGGCTTTCCTGCAAGTGAAATTTTGTACAAAGACGATGGGTCTGTTAAGGGAGTAGCAACTTTAGATATGGGATTAGATAAAGATGGAAACAAAAAAGATGGATACGAACAAGGAATGGAATTACATGGAAAGGTTACTGTTTTTGCGGAAGGTTGCAGAGGTCATTTAGGTAAGCGATTAATCAATAAATATAATCTAGATGAAGGAAAAAGCCCTCAACAATACGGCATTGGTTTTAAAGAAATATGGGAGGTAAGTGATAAACAGCACCAAGAAGGTTTAGTTATGCATACTGCTGGATGGCCATTAGATAATAAAACATACGGTGGGAGTTTTGTATACCATGCAGAAAAAAAGCAAATTTATATTGGTTATGTAATTGGTCTTGATTATCAAAACCCACACTTATCTCCGTTTGATGAATTTCAAAGATTTAAAACACACAAAGCTATAAAAAAAATGTTAGAGGGTGGAAAAAGAATTGCCTTCGGTGCCAGAGCTTTAATTGAGGGAGGTATTCAAAGTTTACCGAAAATGCATATGCCAGGCGCATTATTAATAGGCTGTGATGCAGGTACGCTTAATATGCCAAAAATAAAAGGATCTCACACTGCCATGAAAAGTGGAATTATTGCAGCTGAAACAATAATTGAAAATATTAAAAATAAAACCGACTTATCTATTTACGAAAGTAAATTTAGAAGTAGTTGGGCGTATAAAGAGCTGCATAAGGCAAGGAATGTTAAGCCAAGTTTTAGTTGGGGTTTAATTGTGGGAATTCTTTTTACTGGATTAGATCAAATTCTGTTTAGAGGCATATTACCATTTACATTAAAACATAAACATGCAGACCACGAAACTCTAAAACCAGCAAGTAAAATGCCAAAAATTGAGTATCCAAAACCAGATGGAAAAATTAGTTTTGATAAAACAAGCTCAGTTTATTTGACCGGAACCAACCATACAGAAAATCAACCTGTACATCTTCAATTAAAAGATGCATCTTTACCCATCAATTATACCTTAAAAAAATACGATGAACCCGCACAGAGATATTGTCCAGTTGGGGTCTATGAAGTTTTAAGAGATAAAGATGAAAAGAGTCCGAAGTTTGTTATTAATTCACAAAATTGTATACATTGCAAAACTTGCGATATCAAAGAACCATCGCAAAATATTATTTGGGTTGTTCCAGAGGGAGGCGGCGGTCCAAAATATGGAAATATGTAATAAAAATAAAATTATGAAAGATCAATTGCGTATTTCTTGAGTTTTACCAAAGGTATTATTTCAAGTGTTCTTTGATTTGTTTTTTTCAAGTAAACTTTACAGGCAGTTCCTTCAACTATGGATTGAGCATAGGTGCCAGCGCAAACACACCAACTGTCGCCCTCCTTTAGTCCAGGAAAATCAAATTCAGGATGTGGCGTTATCAAATCATTACCGGCTATTTTTGCCCATTCCAAAAATTTTGTGGTTACCCTAGCACAAACCGTATGAACACCATGATCAGTCTCATTCGTATTGCAACAACCGTCCCTAAACCAGCCGGTTACAGGATCAACAGAACAGGCTTCAAGTTTTTCACCCAAGACATTTTTTTGAAATACTTCGTCAGCCATTATAATTTTGTTGGATTTGGTTCATCTTTATAAACTTTTTTAGGATCAAAAATTTTTTTCTTTTCTTTAAATTCCATCTCCAATTCTTCTTCATTTTTAATTTTACCCAAAGGTATTGATCGATAAAAGCAAGAGCGATAACCGACATGACAACTAGCTCCATTTCCAATATCAACAGACAACCAAACTGAGTCTTGGTCATCATCTATTCTAATTTCCTTTACTATTTGCACAAAGTCACTTACCTGACCTTTGCGCCAAATTTTTTTTCTAGAACGACTCCAATAATGAACTTCTTTAGTTTCGATTGTTTTTTTTAATGCTTCATCATTCATATATCCATGCATCAATATGTCTCCAGTTTGGAAATCTGTGGTAATAACTGGAATCAGGCCATTTTCATCAAATTTTGGTGATAAATACTTGCCTTCCTCGACTTCTTTAATATTATCTCTTTTTTTAAACATAAATTGCATTATATAGATATTTAAAATAATAACGATATTATTGATATGAAATTAGTTAAAGGCACAGATAAATTACAAGAAAAGAATCAGAATATTTCAGATCAAGAGGCTGAGGAAGCAATTGAAATATTAATTCGGTGGATAGGGGAAGATCCGGAACGTGAAGGCTTAAAATCTACACCTAAAAGGGTGGTAAGAGCTTATAAAGAATATTTTCAAGGATACAAAGAGGATCCAGCAAAGCATTTAACAAAAACTTTCACAGAAATAGAAGATTATGATGACATGATCATCGAAAAAGACATTAGTATTCGAAGTCATTGTGAACATCATATGGCTCCAATTATAGGTGTTGCCCATATTGCTTATATTCCTTCAAAGAAAGTAGTGGGTTTAAGTAAATTAGCACGAGTTGTTGAGGCTTTTTCTAAAAGGTTACAAACACAAGAACGCTTAACAATGCAAATTGCAAAAACAATAATGCACGTCTTACAACCAAGAGGTGTTGCGGTAACCATAGACGCTATGCACCAATGTATGACAAGTAGAGGTATTAAAAAAGAAAAAACAACAACTGTGACTAATTACTTCCTTGGAGCGTTCAAAGAGGATTTGAGTTTTCAAAATCGATACTTGAGATATATTAACAAAAATTAATATTTAATAGTTATAGATCTTAAGTTTTCAAAATGAGCAATAAGTTTAAAGCAATAGTACTGAATCAATCTGGTGAAAAATTTTCCAGAGAAATAAAAATTTTAGATAAAAGTTTTTTTAAAGTTGGAAATGTTTTAGTAAAAGTTGATTATTCAGGTTTGAATTATAAAGATGCCTTGATTTTAAAAAATGGCGGCAAACTTGTTAAAGAGTACCCTCATATACCAGGTGTTGATTTTTCAGGAAAAGTTATTGAGAGTGATAGTCTAGATTTTAAATCTGGTGATGATGTTGTTTTAACAGGTTGTAAAGTAGGTGAAATATATCCAGGCGGATATTCTCAATTTGTAAAAATAAAAAGTGAATTATTGATAAAAAAACCTAAATCAATTTCAAATAAAAATGCAATGATTCTTGGAACGGCTGGATTCACCTCTTTGCTTTGTGCTTTTGCAATAAAAGCTAGAGAAGAATTACTGTTGGGCGAAAAAGTAAATGATGTTTTAGTAACCGGTGCCACTGGTGGCGTTGGATGTATGTCAGTTATGGTTTTATCAAAAATGGGTTACAAAGTTACAGCAGTGACCGGAAAAAAAGATAAAGCAGATTTTTTAAAAAAATTAGGAGCATCAACAATCATCGATAGAAAAGAACTAGAAGTTGAAAGTCGGCCTTTAGATAAAGGATTATGGGATGGAGTGGTAGACACTGTTGGAGGTAAAATTTTAGCTAATGCTATTTCACACACCAAACCTAATGGAATTGTTGCTGCGTGCGGATTAGCAGCCGATTATAAACTTCATACGACCGTAATGCCTTTTATAATTAGAGGTGTAAAACTTTGGGGAATAGATTCAGTAATGATAAGTAAGAAAAGAAGAGAATTTATCTGGTCCCAAGTAGCTAACCTTATTAATTTTAAACTTTTAGAAAAATATACAAAAACGGTTAATCTAGAGGAATTGTTAAATATCTTCCCCAAAATTTTAAAAGGGGAAATTGCCGGAAGAGTTTTGGTGGATTTGAATAAATAAAATATGCATTGGGACAAACTTAAAATATTTCATGCCGTTGCTGAGTCTGGAAATTTCACAAGGGCTACTTACGTATTAAATCTAAGCCAATCAGCAATCAGTAGGCAGATTCAATCTTTAGAGCGAGAGTTGAAAACCCAATTATTTGAACGACATGCGAGAGGTTTGTCATTAACTGAAAATGGTGAATACCTATTTAAAACTGCCCATGAAATTATTTCTAAACTAAAAGAGACTGAATCTACTTTATTGGACAAAAAAAATAAACCAAGCGGAAAATTAACTGTGACAACAGTTGTTAGCTTTGGCACAACATGGCTAACACCTAGAATTCAAGAATTTATGAAACTTAATCCAGAAATAGAAATCGAGTTGATTTTTGATGATAAGGAACTTGATTTAAGTACTCGCCAGGCTGATATTGGAATTTGGATGAGACGTCCTAAACAGTTAAATTATATACAAAAAAAATTAATTGATATTAATTATCATATTTACGGCTCAACAAAGTATTTAGAACTACATGGACATCCAAAAAATTTATCTGATTTAAACAAACATAAATTTATTTCTTATGGGAAAGGAGCGCCCTCCCCAGTTTTTAATCCTGATTGGGCATTAAAACTTGGCGTTAAGAATGCTAAAAAAAGAAAATCAATTATGAAAGTAAACAGCGTTTATGGTTTACTGCTTGCGGTACAAAGCGGAGTGGGCTTAGCTGCACTTCCAGATTACATGACGGTATCTGTGCCTAATATTGTTCGAGTTTTGCCTAAAATTGAAGGACCTAAAACCGAAGCACATTTCGTCTATCCACAATCCCTTAAAAATGTAGCTAGAGTAGTAGCATTTAGAAATTTTTTATATAGTAAAATAAGTAAGTGGGAGTTTTAACGATTATTTATAAGTTTCGGTTTTAATCTTTAAGCGCGCACCTTCATGAATAGACAAGGTTTTTTGATTTAGCTCACCATTAATGTCTGCTGTTTTCTTTATAGTTATTTGATCAGAGTTTACATTTCCTTGAAGTTTTCCACCCAATGAAGCAATTTTTGATTTAATATTCCCTGTAATATTTGATCTTGAATGAGTTATAACTTCATCAGCTTTTATGTCTCCACTGATCTTTGCGTCTAATATAATTTTATCTTTTTCTACCAAATTTCCTTCGACAGAAACATCAGATAAAAGTATTGATGTTTTGTTCTCTGACATATAAGTCTCCTACAACTAAACATATACATAGATATCCTAAGTCACTATACACTTTTTGGTTGTATTATATGCGACATATTGCGATTGATAATCATTCTCATTGACAACTTTAATTAGAATTAGTAGAAATAAATTCAATTATGGAAAATTCTTTAACACCTTTCTTAAGTTCATTTTTTATTCTTCTTAGAGAAGGATTTGAAGCAATGCTTATTGCTGTTCTAGTTTTTATGTACTTGGATAAAGTTAGAGCTAGAAATAAACGTCCAGCAGTATTTTGGGGTATTGCAGCAGGTATTGTTGCATCTATGTTTGTAGCTTTAGGCTTTAAAAAAATAGCCGGCATAACTCATGCGCACGAAGAACTTTTTGAGGGTGCGGTGATGTTAGTTGCTGCAGGAATGTTAACTTACGTCGCTTTCTTCTGTCACCATGCAAAACAACATGTTGAAGGTAAAGTTGATAAAGCAATAGCAGCGGGGAATTCTTTCATATTGTCCCTCACAGTTTTTTTAGCGATCTTAAGGGAAGGTTTTGAAATAGTATTATTTTATGCTGCCTTAATAGGTTCTGGAATTTACAACACTATTCCAGTTTTTGTTGGAGCAACAGTCGGAACCTTAGCTCTTATTGGAGTTTATTTTGGATTAAATAAAATAACTAAAATTATTCCTGTAGGGATGTTTTTTAGAGCATCAAGCATTTTACTTTTCGCGCTAGCTATTTATTTTGCTTATGAAGGAATGCACGAACTTCATGAAGGAATAGAAGAATTAGCTTCAATTACATCAAATATATTGTTATCATAATTTAGTTCTAAGGGGTGTCTTTATAGACTGAGATTAAACCCAAAGAACCTGACTGGTAATTCAGTGAGGGAATGAAATGCAAAACCAAGTATATTTTTTAAGTCAAAATTTAGCTTTGCTATTAATTATTGCTGTTAGTTTATTATTTGCAATAATTGGAATTTCATATTCAAGAAAACATCAAGGTTTAGTAAATTATCTTACAGCAGGTAGGAATGTTGGAACATTATCGTTAACTACTAGTTTTGTTGCATCTGCATTAGGAGCTTGGATATTATTTGGTCCAGCGTCAGCAGCCACTTGGGGAGGGATAGGTTCTGTAATTGGTTATTCTCTTGGAACTGCTTTTCCAATGATAGCACTTATTTTTTTAGGAAAAAAGATAAGAAGAGTTTTTCCTAAAGGCAATACCCTTACTGAATTTATTTACCACAAGCTTGGAAAAAATTTATTTAAATTAATTTTGATATTAACTATTTTTTATATGTTTATTTTCCTATGCGCAGAGGTCACGGCAGTTTCAATGTTAGTAAATTACATTTCAGGCACACCATTATGGTTAACTGCAACATTAGTTATTGTCACAACATTGATCTATACTTTATACGGTGGTTTAAAAGCGTCTATTTTAACTGACAACTTACAATTTTTTATTGTTATAATTTTATTATTTGTCTGTGTCTATTACTTATTTTCTCTAAATTCTGATTACCTTTCTTATGAAATAATTCAAATTAATTCACAACACTTATTAAGCTACAAATATATTCCAAACTACACAGCAGGTTTAACTTTTTTTATAGCTGTTGCTGCAACAAATCTTTTTCATCAAGGAAATTGGCAAAGAGTTTTTGCAGCAAAGAATAATGCTGTGTTAAAAAAAAGCCTTTGTTTATCATTTATAATTATAATTCCAATTGTGTTTTTTATGGGAATAAGTGGAATAATTGCCGTTTCACTGGACGATAAAGTAAATCCTGATTTAGCTTTCTTCTCTATTTTATTAAAAGATAAAACTGAGTTTTTGTCTGTAATGATTATTATTATGGCTGTATCATTAACCGTTAGCACTATTGATACTCTAGTTAATGCAATTTCAAGCATAATTGTTGTAGATGGAAAAAAAATCTATCAAAATCCTATTAAAAATAATTTTTTAAAATTATCAAAAATTTTGATTATTATTCTATCAATCATTTCTCTCATTATTGCTTCAAAAGGGTTTAGTATTTTGTATCTGTTTTTACTGGCTGACCTTTTATGTTGTGCAGCTGTATTTACCGTTTTTTATGGTTTTTATAAGAAAAATTTTAAAGAAAAGAATGCAATGCTATCTATATCATTAGGTTTGTTTTTAGGTTTGTTACTTTTTCCTAGCCCTGATTTTTCCAAGAGTATTTTAGTAGGGACATTGTTGCCATTTGATTTATTTCCTCAGATTGTATCAAGTTCTTTATTATTCTGGTCTTTTTTACTAGCAACAGTTGTGCCAGCAATTATTATAATGAACTATGATTCCTTTAAAAGATGATAACCCGACTTCAAGTCGACCGATAGTAACTTATTTTTTAATTGGTTTATGTGTTGTAGTTTTTTTAATGCAGCTTGGATCTCAGTCTTATAGAACTCTTATCCTTTCTTATGGATTAATTCCCTCAGTTTTAATGGGACACGACCAGTTACCCATGGATCTTTATGCAGTACCAGCTTACATGACGATTTTTTCTTCTATGTTTATGCATGGTGGATGGATGCATTTAATTATGAATATGCTTTTTATATGGGTTTTTGCGGACAACATTGAAGATAATTTAGGGTCAAGAAATTTTATTATTTTTTATATTCTTTGTGGAATAGGCGCTGCAATGGCACATGTGTTAATGGATACTCATTCTCAAATACCGGTGATTGGGGCTAGTGGCGCAATAAGCGGAGTATTAGGTGCATACATAATTAACCATCCCAAAGCTAGAATTCTTGTTTTAATTCCATTTTTCTTTATTATTATTATTAAAATAAGAGCCTTATATGTTTTAGGTTATTGGTTTGTTTTACAGTTTATTAATTCATACACGGTGTCCTCACAGGGAGGAGGAGTTGCTTATGCAGCTCATATTGGTGGTTTTGTTTCAGGACTGATTTTGATATTGTTCTTTAACAAAAAAACAAAAAGAAAAACTAAAGTTATAAAAGGACCTTGGAGTTAATGAATTATCTAATACCATTTCTGATCTTAATTACCATTGTTGTATTTATTCACGAATATGGCCATTATTATTTTGCTAAAAAGTATGGAGTAGGGATTACAGATTTTTCCATAGGTTTTGGAAAAGAAATTTTTGGATGGAATGATAAATCAGGAACTCGTTGGAAAATTTGCTGGATTCCTTTAGGCGGGTATGTGAAATTTTTTGGTGATCGAAACGTTTTTAGTCAATCGGAGCAGCAGGAGACAATTAATCAATACAAAGAAGAGGATAGGCAAAAATTATTTATATTAAAACCTTTATATCAAAGATCTATAATTGTTGCAGCGGGTCCATTAGCTAATTTTGCCTTGGCCATATTAATTTTTACAATAATTAATATGTTCGTTGGTAAGGATATGACACCGGCAATAATAGATGAAGTTCAAAAAGATAGCCCAGCTTTTGTTGCGGGAATGAAAAAAAATGACAAGATCATATATATAGATAATAAAAAAGTTGAAAGTATTTTAGAAGTTTCTACTTTTATTAATATTTCTACTGCAGAAACAATTGAATTTATAGTTCTCAGAAACGACCAGGAGGTTTCTCTATTAGTTAGGCCTGACTTGGTAGATGCTAAAGACTCATTAGGAAATTCAGTTAAAAAAAGAATGATTGGAATAAAGTTGTCCCTCTTAAACAATGAGTTTAAAAAACAACCACTGGGACCTAGTAAAGCTATTTATTATTCAGTTAAAGAAGTTTGGTTTGTCACTGTTACTTCATTAAATTACTTAGGAAAAATGATTACAGGATCTGCTGATTCTTCTCAATTGGGTGGACCAATAAGAATAGCAAAAATTACCGGTCAAGTAGCAGAGTATGGTATAATCCCTTTTCTTAGCATAATGGCTTATATTTCAATAAGCTTGGGTTTAATAAACTTGTTTCCAATTCCAATGCTCGATGGAGGTCATTTAATGTTTTATTTAATTGAGAAAATTTTAGGTAGACCTTTAAGCCAAAAAACCCAAGAAGGTTTTTTTCGAATCGGCTTATTTTTATTGTTTTCCTTGATGTTTTTTGTGACTTTTAATGATTTGAAGGACTTAGGTTTATTTTAATATAAAGTATCTATTAAATTTTGAATTGTTAAAAAGATCAATAAAATCAATATTTTTCAGCCTATAATCTATATATTGTGTTGATATCTTTCAAAAATACTAAAAAAAGTGTTGATTTTCCTAGCATTTGTGAGAAGAGTTAAAAAAAAGCACAAAAAGAGGCTGAAATGAACAAAAAACAACTAGTTGCAAAGATATCGTCAACAATGAATCTCAGTAAAGCTGATGCCGAGCGTCAATTTGATGGAATTACTGAGATTATTTTAAATTGCTTAAAAAGCGATGAACAGGTCAAAATTGCTGGTTTTGGTACATATAAAGTGGCTAAAAGAAAAGCTAGAGTAGGACGAAACCCAAGAACGGGTGAGCAAATACAAATTGCTGCTTCTCAAAAAGTTAAGTTCTTGCCGGCGAAAGCACTTAAAGAAATGTTTAATAAATAAGATTTAAAAAACAGCCTTTGTATCTATAAAGGCTGTTTTTTAATTAGGCTATATTAGTAGTCACCATTCTCATCCCAGGTCTTTTTCCAATCCATGTTGGGTGAAAGTCCGAAAATTGAGTTAACATTTGTGCAATGAAGAGCCAAAGAGGGAATTGGTGATAAGCAATATTCAGTCTTATATATATCATGAAGCGGCTGCTCGAATGGATAGTGCTCAAATTGGCACATTGATATAAATTTTTCCCAGTATTTTTCGAGAAGAATTTTGCTTGTTAAAAATGTACATAAAGTTTCATCAATTTTTCTCCAGTGTTTATTTGCGCCCAAAAAAATATTGGTAGGATCAATTTTTGTGTATAGATAAGGATAGTCAGCAGGACAAAGAATTAATTCTCGATTTATTTGTGATGATATGCGCTCGTAAGTAAAAATCATTTCATTAATTGAGTCCTGTTTATGAAGATAATCATCCTCAACAAAATAAATTAAATCATTGCTTTGGTTTTTTCCCACTAGTAAAGATTTGTGAATATTTGACATATTTGACATTTGATTTTCTGTCACGTTTTCATTTTTAGCGTTAACTTTTTTGATATTGTTGATAAATTCGTTAATATCTAAAGAAATGATAGAATTTTTAAAATTTGATTTTTTCAATTGCTTTTTAATTTGTTCGAGATCTTCTTTTTTTGAATTATAATCAATTATAACTATATCAAATTCTATTTTAGGAAAAGTTATTTTAGCTTGATTTAAAGATGCAATTATGGAATTTAAAGATCTAAAAGTATATTCAGATTTATTTTGATCAAATAATCTTTTTTTATTTTGAGTCAACATATTAATATTTGTACAAGATCTAAAAATTATTGTTAAAGCGTTAACTTTACGTGAAATTTTTATTTCACCTAATGGCAGAGTAATTGATTTTTTTCCTGGAATATTAAGATTTTCACTAAGATTCTTTTCTTGAGTAGGGACGTAAAAATTACTTTGGTCTATTATTTCGTAGCCAAAAATTCTGCAAATTTTTATAAATATTTTCTTAAAAAAACTTGTTTTTACTTGGGTTTTTTGTTCTTTCATAGGTTCTTATTCAAGTGATTTAATCATGAAGACTTATTCTTTTTGCATAAAAGACTCTTATTATCCAGTACAGAACAAAGCCTAATGGTCCTGTAAAATATACCAAGATTAGCGGAGCGAATATTAGACTACGCCTCATATTGTATTTAATTCCATCTCTAGATATCCACGATCCTAAAAAAAGATTTAAAGCTACAAAATGTAACCAAAAAATAAGTAAAAAACTTTCAGTGGCAAATACCGCATATAGGCTATCTAAGCCTAAATATAATCTAAAAACATCAAATATTGGTTCGTCCAACAAAATAGTTTGATAAATTACGTAAACATAGGCTGTAGACAAAATAAGAGGCAAGATTATTGAATTGACAAAAAATTGAGTAACTTTAGAATTTGGAATAACAATCAACATAATCCAAAATGGTAAAATGCCAAAGCTTGTCCACAGATATATATTTTCAAATGTTAAATACGCTTGAAATTGGATTAGCATATAATTTTTAATAAGCAATATAGTATATAAAAAACATGAATCCTATAAAAAATAAGAAAGATCTGGAAACAACAATTGATGATATAAGAAATTTTGCCTATTTGTATTTAGAAAAATACAGTTCATCAAAACAACAATTAAGGACATATTTATTCAAAAAACTTATTAAAAAAAAACAAAAAATATCTAGCAAAAAGGAAATTTTCAATTTAATAGATACTGTAATTTTCTCACTAGTCGATCAAAAATTTTTAAGTGATGAGTATTATTCAGATGCGAAATCCAAAGCATTCTTGAGAAGAGGTTATTCGTTAAATAAAATTAGATATAATTTAATTAAAAGGGGAATTGATGAAAAGTATATTAAGGCTAGCATTTCTAAGATTAAAGAAAATGAGTCGGATCCTGATTTTTTTTCTGCAATAAAAATATGTAAAAGAAGGAGAATAGGACCCTGTAGAGAAGAAAGTAATAGACCATTATTTTATAAAAAAGATATTTCAATTCTGGCAAGATCTGGTTTTAGCTACGAAATATCGAAAAAAGTTTTAGAAATACCCATAAAAGAATTTAAAAAATTCTGTACGATGCTCTAAATTGTAACTATTTTTTATTATTTTTAGATAAATAATAATCTAATCTTTTTTTTAGTGATTTTTTTACATAGAGGAAAAATAATACACCAAATATAGTAACCGATATCACTATGGTAAGTGTTGTTTTTAACATTCTTAATATGAAATAGTCTAACTCTTATGTTATGAACTGCCTAGTAGACTTTTATTCTGGTTAATATATTGGAACCATTCTTTTCGGCTCATCCTTTTGCAATAATAGTCACGCTTCTTGCAACCTGTATTGATTTTTATTTTGGGTAACAATGATTTTGCAAGAGCAGGATTATCATTGAGCTTTCTTTTGCAATAAAAATCATACTTTCTACATCTTTCACTAAGTTTATTTTTAGGCTCGTAAGTTTGTTCCAATATTTTGCCAGGTTCATTTTTGGGCGCATAAGATTGTTTTATGATGTCTCCCCTAAGCGATGCTATTGTGTGTTCTGCTATTGTTTTTCCAGTACTTTTTTTCACCACGTAATTAGCTCCAGTAGTAACACCTGTCTGTATTAATGACGCTGTACTGAAACCTGATGATATAGGTCCTATTAAGGCTAGGGGTGCCATAAAACACCCAGAGACCGGCACACTAAGCACTGCTATTACAAACAATCTTTTAATCATCGACTCCCTTTTATTTATAAGCTTATAGTTTTTATAAATAAAAAAAAAGATGCAAATTAACTAATTATACACAACTTAAAGTTGTAATTATTTTTCTAAACTCAAAGCTCTTTTCGCTATTATTGGTAGATTTTTGTAATTTTCCTTTCCATACAGGAATTTTTTTTCATCATGTGTAGTTATGTATCCTCCAGCATGTTCTAAAATTGCATGTCCAGCAGCTATATCCCATTCCCAAGCTCTAGCTTTTGCAGCATAGATATCGGCTTCGCCTGCTGCCAAAATACAAAACTTTAAAGAGCTAGCCATTTTAAGCATTTGTGAAACTTTATATTTTTTATAAATATCTATAATTTCATTTGGAGTTGTTCCTGAGTGTTCTAACCCTATTATTTCATCGGTATTTATTTTTTTACAATTTAAATCTACTTTTTTTCCATTATTAATTTCAAAAGCAAGACCTTTACCATAAGAAAAAAATAATCTATTTTTTGCTGGGGCATAAACGATACCAAGAGCAGGCTTTAAATCAATTATTAGAGCTGCATTTAAAGTATATTCATCACTTTTCCTTATATAATCTCTAGTTCCATCTATTGGATCGATTAACCAAAAAGTTTTATCTTCATTTTTAATGTTTAAATCAACCGTTTCTTCAGAAACAATAGGTATATTTGGAGTAAGACTTTTTATTTTAGTTCTTAAAAGTTTATCAACAGCTAAATCGCCATCAGTTACGGGCGATTTATCAGCTTTAATTGTAATTTTTACTCCTCGATGACTAATTTCTTTAGCAATTTTTCCGGCCTTTAAGAACGTATCAATGAGATTTTTAGTAATATTTTTTAAATTTAAATTATTCAATTTTATTAATTCTTTCTAAAATAATTTCTTCACTATTTATAACCTTCTTTCCAACATTTTCAAAATTAACCGTTACCTTGTTTTTGATTACCGATTGGATTTGGCCGGTTCCCCAACTTGTATTTTTAGGGTTAATTACAAAATCTCCAGGCTCATAATTTAAAAACATTTGTGGAAAAATATCATTTTATGTAATAAAACAAATACATTATTTTATGAATAATGTAGCAAAAAAAACAAATTCCTTGGGCTTTTTAAAGCATCCAAAAGATACAAAAGTGGTTGTAGCCATGTCCGGAGGAGTTGATTCATCTACAGTAGCCGGTTTAATGAAAAAAGAAGGTTACAATGTAGTTGGTATTACTCTTAAACTTTATGATGATGCCAAATCTTCAAAAAAAAGTAAGCAATGCTGCGCAGGTCAAGATATCGTAGATGCAAAAAGAGTATCCCGGCAATTAAATATTGATCATAAAATTTTATACTATCAAAAGAGATTTAAAAAAGATGTTATTGATTCATTTGTTGATAGCTACCTTGTTGGGGAAACACCTATACCATGTGTGAAATGTAATCAAACTGTAAAATTTAGAGACCTATATGCTTATGCACGGGAGTTAAATGCAGATGCTTTAGTTACTGGACATTATGTTAATAGAATTCAAAACAATGGAAATGCAGAGATGTATAGAGCAGCTGATTTAACAAGAGATCAAAGTTATTTTCTTTTTACAACTACTCAGGAGCAGCTTAATTTTTTAAGATTTCCCTTGGGGGTTTTGAATAAAGAAGAAACACGCAAAATAGCTTCAGAACTTAATTTAAATGTTGCAGATAAACCAGATAGCCAAGATATATGCTTTGTACCTAATGGGAATTACGCTTCAGTAATTAATAAATATAAACCAGAATCTTTTAAAGAAGGAGATATTTTGGACACAAAAGGTAAAGTAATTGGAAAACACGAAGGGATAATTAATTTTACAATTGGTCAAAGAAAAGGCATTGGCATTTCTCATAAAGAGCCCTTGTATGTAGTAAACATTATAGCTAAAGAAAATAAAGTTATTGTAGGAAATAGAGAAGCTTTATCTATTAAAAAAATTTATTTAAAAGATATAAATTTTTTAAGTGACATTGAGAATCACAGTGACGGTTTATTTATTAAAGTAAGATCAACAGGGAAATTAATTAAAGCTAAAGTAAATTTAGATAAAACTAAGACAGAGGTTAATTTAGAGGAAAATGAAATAGGAATATCACCTGGACAAGCTTGTGTATTTTATTCAAAAAATAGATTTGGGGATAAAGTTTTAGGAGGAGGATGGATAAGTAAGACAGTCAATAATTATTTATCCACATGACTAACAGCTGCAAGTTGTAAGTAATTAAAACAACTAGATAGTGATTTAAAAATTTTTCTTAATGTGATGCAATGGTTGTGACTTAAGAGGCAACTCTTAACTGGCCAGATAAGGAAAGACCGAGAGGTTCAAGCTTATCGGGCAGAAAACGGGGGGCAGTAGTACTAAACAGCTCCCGCGGCAGTGACGAAGGTAGTACTTCAACAGCGTCACAAAATTAAAGGTTCGGTCGCGAAAGTGACTGAATCTTTGGTTTTTTTAGAGCTACCCATTCAACCT
>Ga0208337_1000066_pt1 | contig 21098 bp, 24 predicted proteins | sample DeeseametaMP0371_FD_184213 | JGI IMG/M metagenome (GOLD analysis project Ga0208337, IMG submission 184213) | Marine microbial communities from the Deep Atlantic Ocean - MP0371 (SPAdes) | ecosystem: Environmental > Aquatic > Marine > Oceanic | place: East of Porto Seguro, South Atlantic Ocean... | reverse complement strand
AAGGAGTTCAACTGCCCGGTCGTGGCGCTTTCGCAGCTGAACCGCTCGCTAGAGCAGCGCCCCAACAAGCGCCCCGTGATGTCGGATTTGAGGGAATCGGGAGCGATCGAGCAGGATGCTGACGTCATTGCCTTCGTTTACCGGGATGAGGTGTATAACCCGGATAACCCTGACAACCAGGGGATTGCGGAGCTGATCATCGGTAAGCAGCGTAACGGGCCGATTGGTACGGTGCACATGGCCTTTATTGGTAAATACACGCGCTTTGAGGACCTGGCTCCCGATAGCTACGGCGAAGCGTTTGGCGATTAACTTGAGCGACATGGGGGAGAACGTATAATGCGCACCCTCATGAGCAGTTCGCCTCGAGCAGATAGATAGACAGGAGTAGCAAATGGCAGGTGGTTTTAGGCGCGGTAACCGCAAACGTCTTCCTAAGTTGGAAGGCCGTGGTGAACTCCAGTCGCTAGAGCGCGAGGGGCCTTTTAAAGAGTGGCTGGGCATGCCCGACCTTTATCGCTACTTTCTGGTAGTGGAGGGAGAGAAGTACAGCTACCAAACGGAAGATGCTGAGCTTCCCGTCGCGGTCGGCGACAAAGTAGTGTTTCGGTACAAAGAGACCAAAGGCGGTAATTGGATTGACCGCAACTCGCTGGGTAAGGCGATTGACCCGTCCGAGTATCAGTAAATCGACCATAAGTTGACGAATTGGTCAGGAACTCTTTTCTGTTATTGCCCTCTTAGGCAGTTAGTGCCACGGTAATATTATTGTCATGGGGCCGCGTCATGCTGTGCTCCATGACGATGACCAATAACAGGAGGGAACCATGGAACTGAAAGCGCTCAAACAGTTCGTCGCGAGTCACGACAACTTTGAGATTCGGGTGATTACCCATTCGGGAAGCCGCTTCTACCAAGTAGAGCTAGAAGATGTAGAAGGCGAACGCCATATGCTGATGCAACGTAATAAGCCGATGCTGTTCCGTTCATTAGATGACGTTTATCTGGAGCTAAAACGTGCAGGCATCCATCGCGCTTACCTGGTGCAACATGTGCCGCAGGATGAAGTGATTGGTCGCGACGCCCATTACAGCTCGCCGCTGACCTCGCGCATGCCGCTAGTTTTTTAATCACTGGTTAACGGTTTAACCTAACGCTTTTCCCACCACAGCCCCAGCCGGATACGGCGTCGGGCAAAAAAACGGTAGCCTGCATCCATCATGCTTCGCAGGCCCGGTAAGCAAGAAAGTCTTACCAGCCGCCGGTAGCCCAACACCGCATACAGGGCCCGGCTGGCGTCCATGCCGATAAACCATCTCCCTGATTATGCCGCGACTTTGCCGAAAAGTGTTAAGATTTTGCCCATTATGTACTGCACCTAAGGAGTGAGCGAGATGGCCGATAGCGTTGTAAAGGATCAACCCGGTGAGGGGCGTTTAACTCATGCGCCCAGCAGTCACCCTGCGGTTCCCCGCGCCAAGGTGGGCGTAGTTCTGGCCAACCTGGGAACACCCGATGCCACCGACTACTGGTCCATGCGCCGCTATCTCAGCGAGTTCTTATCCGATAAACGGGTTGTGGATTACGCCGGTTGGAAATGGCAGCCGCTGCTGCAGCTGATCATTCTCACCAAGCGGCCTTTTTCATCTGGCCATGCGTATAAAAGTATTTGGAATAATGAGAAGAATGAAAGCCCGCTGCTAACCATCACGCGTGCCCAAACGGAAAAAATGACCGAGCGCTTAAAGGCGTTGTATGGCGATGATGTAGAAGTTGATTTCTGCATGCGCTACGGCAACCCCTCCACCGATAGCGTGCTAAAGCGTATGAAAGAGAAGGGCTGCGAGCGCATTGTGTTCTTCCCGCTTTACCCGCAATACGGCTCGCCCACCACCGCGACGGCGAATGATCAGGCGTTTCGCACGCTGATGAAGATGAAGTGGCAGCCCTATATTCGCACCGTGCCCGCTTATTTTGAGCATCCTGCCTATATCCAGGCGCTGGCGAATTCGGTACAGGAAGCTTATGACGGGTTTGAGAGCCGCCCGACCAAGTTAGTTGCCAGCTATCACGGGGTGCCTGAGCGTTATTTAATGGAAGGCGACCCCTACCACTGCCAATGCCAGAAAACCACACGGCTGCTGCGTGAGAAGCTGGGCTTAAGCAAGGAGGAGGTGGATACCGCCTTTCAGTCGCAGTTTGGCCCCGAGAAGTGGGTTGGCCCGCAAACAGTGGAGCACGTTGCCGAGCTGGCCAAGCAGGGGCATAAGCATATTGCGATTCTTTCGCCAGCATTCTCTTCTGATTGTGTGGAAACCCTTGAGGAGATCAAAGAGGAGATCCACGACAGCTTTATGGAAGCGGGTGGCGAAACCTTTAGCTATATCCCCTGTTTGAATGACCGCGATGACCATATAGATGCACTGTTAGCAGTGGTCAATAACGAGCTCTCTGGCTGGTTGTCGACACCGTAAAGTCGCGTATTTGCTATAAAAACCGTCTAGCGTATTACGTTAGGCGGTTTTTTATTGGGGCCGTCTTTTCTAGAAATGTGAGAAACGCTAGTATAAGGTTTGTGCATATAAAATCACACTTATTCAACGTTTAAGCGGCTTGTGCATCTGTATAGGCGGCTTATTGGGATGAATGAACGTCACTAGGGAGAAAGCGCCGGATGCAATTTGCCGTGTTAATGGGCTTCGTGTTGGCAGCGTCTTCACCGCTGCTCAACCGTTGGTTTGGGGAGCGAACAAGCCTGCTGCTTGCGCTGTTTCCGGCGTTGCTGGCTGGTTGGCTTTTTAGTCAAGCGCCCCTGGTGTTGAGTGACGGGCCTCAGTTACTTGAGTGGTCGTGGGTGCCTTCGCTAGGCATTAGCCTTAGCTTTTTACTGGATGGCCTTTCTCTGCTGTTTGGCTTGCTGATTACGGTGATTGGCACCTGTGTCCTGGTGTATGCGGGTGGCTACTTAAAAGGCCACCAAGATATTGCCCGTTTCCACCTCGCCCTCGTCGCCTTTATGGCCTCTATGCTGGGGCTTGTGTTAGCGGACGGCCTGCTGACGCTGTTTATTTTCTGGGAGCTGACCAGCATCACCTCGTACCTGCTGATTGGCTTTAACCATACTGATATTGAAGCACGCAAATCCGCTCGTCAGGGGCTTTTTGTGACGGTTGCTGGTGGCTTGGCGTTAATGGCAGGTTTGGTGCTATTGGGTATCGCCAGCGGCAGCTGGTCTCTGAGTGAGATTTTGCAGTCAGACGATGACCTGCGCCAGCATGCGCTTTATGCCCCTATGCTGATCTGCTTATTGCTAGGAGCCTTTACCAAGTCGGCGCAGTTCCCATTCCACTTCTGGTTACCTAACGCTATGGCGGCGCCGACCCCTGTGTCGGCCTACCTGCACTCCGCTACCATGGTGAAAGCGGGGATTTACCTGCTGGCACGCCTACAGCCGGAGTTGGGTGGCACGGCCATGTGGGTGACAATACTCTCAGTGGTGGGGGCGACCACCATGCTGACGGGTGCCTTCTTAGCCATTCACCATACCAATATCAAAAAGCTGCTGGCCTACTCCACCATTATGGCGCTGGGAACGCTCACCATGCTGCTGGGGATTGGCTCCGAATACGCCATGACCGCTTTTGTCACCTTTCTGCTCGCCCACTCCATGTATAAAGGGGCGCTGTTTATGGTGGCGGGCATCCTTGACCATGAAACCGGCACGAAAGACGTCACCGCCATGGGCGGATTACGAAGCGTTATGCCTGTCACGGCAGTGATCGCTTTTGTGGCGGCGCTCTCCTTGGCAGGGGTGCCGCCGCTGTTTGGCTTTATCGGTAAGGAACTCATGCTGGAGGCAGCGTTAGGCGCCGAGCGCGTTCAACTGTTGCTGGTGCTGTTTGCCTTCCTGGCAGCCATCTTGACCATTGCGGTGGCGGCGATTGTTGCGCTACGGCCGTTCTACGGCGCACGCCATGAAACTCCCCAAATACCCCATGAGGCGCCGTTGAGTATGCTGATAGGCCCAGGCCTATTGGCATTCGGGTCGCTCGCGCTTGGCTTGGCCCCTGCTGTGCTAGGGGCCGATGCGCTCTTGACCTCGGCAGCAACGGCGGTGGCGGGGGAGACGCTGCCGGTCTCGCTGTCGCTGTGGTACGGCGTCAACGTGGCGCTGATTATGTCGGTGGTGAGCTTGATCCTCGGCTTTTTGCTGTTCAAGCGGTGGGACAGCGTACGCGCCCAGTTAGCCAGGTTGGCACCGGTGATGCGTCATGGCCCCGAGGCGGGGTACGAAGGCTTGATGAATGGCATCGTGCGCTTCTCCGAATGGCAGACACGCCTGCTGCAAAACGGCTATATGCGCAATTACATCCTGGTCATGCTGGTAGTGCTGATCGCGCTGATTGGCAACTCAATACTGCTGCGCCACTCTCCGCAGCTGGCGCTCTCCCTAGACGTGCGTTTCCATGAAGTCATTGTGGTGGGCACCATGGCAATGGGGGCGCTGTTTGCCACAATTTCACGCTCCCGCTTAGGCGCCGTGGTATCGGTGGGCATTATGGGCTTCTCTATCGCGCTGATCTTTATTCTGTTTAGCGCGCCAGATTTGGGGATTACCCAACTGCTGGTAGAAACCATGACGGTGATTCTGCTGGTATTGGTACTTTTCAGATTGCCGCGTTTTTCAAATCTCTCCACCAATCTTGAGCGCATCCGTGATGGGGCCGTTGCGGCCACCATGGGGGTGTTAATCTTCTTGCTGATCATAACCGCTTGGAGTATCGACCAGTTTGAATCGATCTCTACCTATATGGTGGAAAACAGCGCGCCGCTTGCCTATGGTCGCAATATCGTCAACGTCATTTTGGTGGATTATCGTGCCCTCGATACGCTCGGCGAGATGTTTGTTTTAGCGTTAGCCGCGATTGGTGTGATTGCGATGCTAAAGCTGCGTCATGGGGAGACAGAAGGCAAAGCGACGGATAGCGACAAAGCCAGCGTGAAGGAGCCCTACGATGGTTAAATCAGGCACGATTATTCTGAATACGGCAGCGCGGTTCCTGATGCCACTGCAACTGATGTTCTCGGTTTTTCTGCTGCTGCGTGGCCATGACGAACCGGGCGGCGGCTTTATTGCCGGATTGGTAGCAGCTGGGGCGTTCACTCTTTACCTGTTTGCCTTCGGGGTCAGTGCCACCAAAGAGGTGCTGCGCATGGTCGACCCGCGAGACTTGATCGGCGCAGGACTCTTTTTTGGGATGATCTCGGTAGTGCCCGCTTGGTTCATGGGGCAGCCTTTTCTGACTGCTCAGTGGTGGACGATTCCGGTGATCGACTTTAAAGCGTCTACGCCGCTGATTTTTGATATCGGAGTGTATCTGGCGGTGTTGGGGTCGGTGATGGGCATGGTCATGGCATTAATGGAGGTGGATAAGGATGAGCCATAAGTTACCCAACCCGCTGTTTGCAGGAGGCCGCCCATGGAACCGTTAATGGCACTGGCGATTGGCCTGTTATACGCCACCGCTATTTTTATGATGCTACGCCGCTCTATCGTCAAACTCGTGATTGGCTTGATGCTACTCTCTAATGCCGCCAACCTGCTGATTTTTACTACCGCCGGTATGACTCGTGGCGCACCGCCGCTGATTCCTGAAGGGATGATGCAGCCTTTGGGCGATGTCGCTGACCCACTGCCTCAAGCGGTGGTGCTTACCGCTATCGTGATTGCCTTTGGGGTATTGGCGTTTGCGGTGGTATTGATCCGCCGGGCCTACGAAATCGTTAAGGCAGATGATTTAGACAAGATGAAGGATACCGACACGTGAGGCCTGAAGTCGCACTTCCCGTTTTGCTGCCGCTGCTTTCCGGGGCCATTTCGCTGATGTTTTGGCGCTCGAGGCCCATGCAGCGCTTTATTGCCGTGGCTGGCAACGTCGTACTATTTGTCGTCAGCCTGTGGCTGTTCGTTGCGGTCTTAGAAGATGGCTACATCACCATTCAAATGGGCAGCTGGCCAGCACCGTTTGGGATAACGCTCGTCGCTGACATGCTCAGCGCTGTGATGATTCTGCTCACCGGAATCATCGGCTTGGCCATGGGGATTTACTCCCTGGCGACGACTGGCCGCGGCCACGAAAAATTTGGCTACTACCCCCTTATGCATCTGCTGTTGGCGGGTGTGGCGGGTGCTTTTTTAACGGGCGATATCTTCAACCTCTATGTCTGGTTTGAAGTGATGCTGGTGGCTTCGTTTGCGCTCCTGACGCTGGGAGGCGAGCGCGCGCAGATGGAGGGCGCCATCAAGTATGTGACGCTCAATCTGCTGGCATCGGTCATTTTTCTCACTGCGGTAGGCCTACTTTACGGCACGGTGGGCTCACTCAATATGGCCGATATCGCGCTGCGCATGGATGAAGCCGAGCACAGCGGCATGGTCGAAGTGCTGGCGGTGATGTTTATGGTGGCCTTTGGTATCAAAGCCGCTGCGTTTCCGCTGTTTTTCTGGCTACCTGCTTCTTATCACACGCCTCCGGTGGCGGTATCCGCACTGTTTGCAGGCCTGTTAACCAAAGTGGGCGTTTACTCACTGTTCCGGGTATTTACGCTAATCTTCGATCAGACCATGGGCTACCTACAGGACATCATGCTGTGGGGGGCCGTTCTCACTATGGTGACCGGCGTGCTGGGGGCGGCCGCCCAGTATGAATTCCGGCGTATCCTCTCGTTTCATATCGTCAGCCAGATTGGCTATATGATCCTGGGGCTGGCGCTCTATACACCACTGGCGATTGCAGGCGGTGTGTTTGCCATCATGCACAACATCATTGTGAAGACGAACCTGTTCTTAATTAGCGGGATTACCCACCGCCTACAGGGCACTTACCAGCTTAAAAAGATGGGCGGGCTATATCGTGAACGCCCTTGGCTGGCCGTGGCGTTCTTTATTAGCGCCTTCTCTCTGGCGGGCATTCCGCCGCTGTCGGGTTTCTTTGCCAAATTCGTGCTGGTGCGCGCAGGCTTTGAGGCAAAGGCTTACGTGGCGACCGGCATCGCCCTGGCCGTGGGTTTGATGACGCTCTACTCCATGGTGAAGATCTGGAACGAAGTGTTCTGGAAGGCGCTACCTGAAGAAAACCAGGTGCCCGAAACACCGACACCGACAGGCGATGATGGCCGGTTACTGAAGCCCAGCCTATGGATGATGTATCTGCCTGTCGTGGTGCTGGCCATGATGTCCCTGCTTATTGGCGTGTTTGCCGAACCCATCATGCTGGTGATGAACCAAATAGGCGATCAATTGATGACGCCCTCAGGCTATATCGAAGCGGTACTCGGTGCCTCCGCAAGTGCGGAAGCAGCGCTACTGGATCCCATTGAGATACAGGCCGAACGTGTCGATGACCGCTTGGAGGAAACACCATGACCGGCGCCATTTGGAACCTCTTGCTTGGTTTGGCCTGGGTGCTGCTGAGCGGCGACTTCTCCGGGTTGAATTTGTTGGTGGGGATGATTTTTGGCTATATCGCGTTGCTGCTGATTGAGCCTCAAGTCGATGGGTTGAAAGGCTATCCTGCTCGTGTGCCGCGCTTCATCGGCTTTCTCGGTTTTTTCATCAAAGAGTTGGTTCAGGCCAACTTACGCGTGGCATTCGATATCCTGACGCCGCCTTGGCACATGCAGCCGGGGGTCATTGCCTTACCGCTGTCGGCACGCACCGAAATGGAGATCACCCTGGTGGCGAATTTGATTTCGCTCACACCGGGTACCCTGAGCCTAGACGTGTCCGATGACCGTAAAGTGTTGTATATCCATGCGATGTTCCTGGACGACGAAGAGGAGCTTCGACGCAATTTGAAAGAGATGGAACACAGGGCACTGGAGTTATTTCGTTAATGGAAACCGTGATTTTAATTAGTCAGGTGATCATGGGCTTGGCGCTCGTGCTGACCTTCGTTCGCGTGGTGCGCGGACCTAGTCTGCCAGATCGCGTAGTGGCCCTAGAACTGTTCTCGACAACAGTCGTGGGGTTGGTCGGTGTGTATGCGATTCAATCGGGCGTCTCGAGCTTCTTGGACGCCGCGATCGTGATTGCGCTGATGGGCTTTTTAGCCGCCATTGGCTTTGCGCGCTTTTTAGAACGTGGAGGGCCGCGGGATGATTGATGTAATTAAAGGGGCCATGCTGCTAACAGGGTCTAGTTTTATGCTGTTAGCCGCCGTTGGTTTACTTCGCTTGCCTGACTTGCTGACGCGTATGCACGCCACCACCAAGGCGGCGGCGCTCGGGGTGATTTTAATCATGCTGGCATCGGCCATGCATTTTGCTGAAGTGGGCGTAGTGGCACGCTCGTTTGCCATTATTGTGTTTATCTTAATCACTGCGCCGATTGCCGCCCACGTGATTGGGAGGGCCGGATACTTCGTGGGCTCAAGGCTGTGGAGCGGCACGGTGAAAGATGAATTGCGTCCTAACTACGACCCGCTTACCCATGAGCTTAAAAGCGGCATGGAAACCCAGGAAAACGCCAAGCGACACCCGCGTAACACCGACCCAGATTAGCGCGACGAGCACTACCAACGACTTCTTTAAGCCACCTCGTTGTGGCTTTTTTTATGCCTAAAAAACCCGAAATAGAGACGCTATTCTGAAAAACTGTTATGTCAATTTATGTACAATAATTGTACTGTATAAGATGTTGTGTCCATGTATTGCGGCGTGGCGTGGCAGCGACTCCGCGACCCGCGCCAAGATAGGTATTTCAACGTATTAAAGCAAGCGGGCCATTACGACTCCAAGGGGCTTTACGTGGCATACTGGCTGCCAGCCCCTGTTCTCTGCCCTAGCGGCCTAGGGGTGGTATCTCCCTCATTTCTGAGCCATCATCCAGCTCACGCCAAGGATTGCTGAGAGAAGAATGCTATGCCGTTAATACCCGTGTCATTACCCGCCGTGTCGCTGAAACATAACAATTCGTTGAATACTCGCCGAGCCGCTGTATTCCCGTTGTTATTCGTTGCCGCTACGACGCTTGCTCTCCACAGCCCTGCCACACACGCCAGCCCGCAACTAATGACCGAGGTAGATGCACGAGCCGCTGAAGAGGTGCGCTATGCCAACTTCAATCAGTGGTTAAGCGAGTTTCGTCGCTATGCCGCCAACCAAGGGATTAGCGAAGCGACGCTAGCCTCCGCCTTTGATGGCCTGCGCTACCGCGAGCGGGTGATTGAATTAGACCGCTACCAGCCTGAGTTCGTGCGTGCCATTTGGCAGTATTTGGATAGTGCCGTGTCTACCGCGCGTATTACCAATGGTCAGGAGAAGTACGCGCAACACCGTGAAACAGCCCAGCAGATGCAGCAGCGCTATGGCGTACCAGCAGAAATCATCGTGGCCATCTGGGGCGTTGAGAGTAATTACGGCAGCAACTTTGGTGATTTCTCGACGCTAGAGTCCCTCGCCACGCTGGCCTATGATGGCCGTCGGCGAGACTTTGCTCGTGGGGAGCTGCTAGCAGCACTACGTATTATTGACCAGGGCGACATTGCCGCAGAGCAGATGAAAGGCTCTTGGGCGGGAGCGATGGGGCATACCCAGTTTATTCCCAGCAGCTTTGAGGCCTACGCGGTGGATGGCGATGGCGATGGTCGCCGCGATATTTGGGGTAGCATACCCGATGTGATGGCCTCTACCGCGAACTATCTGGCGCGGGCGGGCTGGCAGGCCGGGCAGCCGTGGGGTACCGAAGTTGTGCTGCCTACCTCCTTTGATTACGCCCAAACCGGCCGCAAGAGCAGCGCTGAGTGGGCCGCGCAAGGCGTGCGTGCGGTGAACGGTGACCTGCCTTCCTTCGATAGTGCAGCGGTGATTGTACCGGCCGGGGCGAATGGCCCCGCGTTTATCGTAGGTCCCAATTTCCGCGCTATCTTGCGTTACAACAATGCCACTAGCTATGCGCTGGCGGTTGCCACGCTAGCCGACGCCATTGCTGGGCGAGAGGGCATTTCGCAAGCATGGCCACGCGATGAGGCACCTTTAACCCGTGATGATGTCAGAACGCTCCAGCAGCGTTTGAACAACGCCGGTTACGCGGTAGGCACTGCCGACGGCATTATGGGGCCGAATACTCAGGCGGGGCTGCGTGCCTTCCAGCGCGACCAAGGCCTAGTGCCGGATGGCTTTGCTACCCAGTCGCTGTTAGAGCGGTTGCGCTAGCTCAGGGCGCTTTCATCGCTGTTTGAATCTCTTTGATAGCTAGGCAAACTTCTCACCAAGGATGAGTCGCAATGGGAAAAACATTTCTAGGGGTGTTGGGGGCGAGCGTATTGGCTGGTTCCCTGTTGGTCAGTGCTACCGCACAGGCTGAGGATAAGGTCTTCGGCTGGGTGGAAAATGCTTACATCGAGCCATGGGGGATTGCCGTCAAGGCCAAGTTGGATAGCGGCGCACTTACCTCATCACTGGATGCCCGTGATATCGAGATGTTTGAAAAAGATGGCGAAGAGTGGGTGCGCTTTCGTTTGAAGCTGGAAGATCAAGAGAGCGGTGACACCTTTAGCGACCAAATCGAGCGTCCACTCTATCGCGAGCAAACCGTGCGCGGCGCTGGGGGTCGTGACGAGCGCCCGGTGGTGCTGATGGACGTGTGCATGGGGGATACCATCTACGAGGAGCAGTTTAGCCTGCGTGACCGAGAAGAGATGATCTATCCGCTACTATTGGGGCGTCGTACCATCAGCCACCTGGGCTTGTTAGACGTACGCAATACGTTTCTACAGGAACCCGAGTGTGGAGAAAACGCTGTGTACGTTCCCCACGACCCCGAAGACGACCAGTCTTGATCCTTTATTAGTCAGGTAGCACTCAAAACAGCCGTGACAGCAGCGCGGTGACGGCTGTTTCTACCCGCAGGATACGAGGGCCTAGGTGCATTCCCTCGCAGCCTGCCGTCAGTAGCTGCTCCACTTCCCACGGGATAAAACCGCCTTCGGGCCCTACCAGTAATAGCGTTGGCTCATCAATACCGCGCGGGCAGGCATTCTCCATGCCTGGGTGGGCAACCAATCCTCTTCGTTCTGTTAGAAGTGCCGGTAGCTGCTCTTCCATAAAAGGACGAAACCCTTTGCAGAGCGTCACGTTAGGCAGTTGAGTATCCCGCGCTTGTTCTAGCCCAAGTATCAAATGCTGATGAATTTTTTCTGGCCGCAGTTCTGGCGACTGCCAGTAACTCTTTTCAACCCGCTTGGTGTGCAGCAGGGTAATCTCTTTGACTCCTAACGCCGTGACGTGCTCAAGCGTGCGTGCCAGCATACGCGGGCGCGGCAGCGCCAGGACAAGATGAACGGGCAGGGCAGGCGGCGGCGGTTCGTTGATATCTTCCAGCGCAAACAGAGCCTGCGTTTTGTTGAGCTCCGTTAGCGTGGCCTTACCCATAGCGCCGCCTTGAATACCCACGGTTAAGCGATCGCCTTCGTTAGCGCGGTGTACTTCATGCAGATGGGTCAGGCGGCGCGCATCGGTAATACGAGCGTGGTGACCATCGACCTCGCTCAGATCTAGCAGTATCAAATTCATAGTCGTCGTCTATTGGTCATAGGAAAGGCGCGCTTAACAGCACTAATCCGCTAAGCTGGCTTGCATGGGCGCGTGTTGCAGGCACAATAGCAGCAACGGCGATAAAAGCCTCTATCGTGTTTAAGGAGATGCGCTGTGCGCGTAATTCGCAAATATGCCAACCGCAGGTTGTACGATACTCAGCAGAGTCGTTATGTCACTCTTGAAGACTTGCGGCGTTTAATCATTGAAGAAGAGCCGTTTCGCGTTGAAGACGCCAAGAGCGGCGAAGATCTGACGCGCACCATTTTGCTATCGATCATTATCGAACAGGAGCAGGCGGATAGTGAAGCCGAAGTGTTCTCGAACGACCTGCTGGCCCAGTTGATCCGTGTGTACGATATGTCCTCACCGCTGCCGCTGGCGCGTTATTTGGAGCAGGGCACCCAACTGATGCTGGAGCAGCAAAAGCGCATGCAGACCCAGTGGCAGCAGGCGATGCGCCACTCACCCATTGAGTTTATGCGTGAACTGGCCGAAGAGAATATGCGTTTCTGGCAAAATGCGCTGAACCAGCCTACCCAGACGGATGACGACGATAAAACGGACAAAAACTCCTAATCCCCCTTTAGGCCACGTTAGGGACGCGTTGTGGCATAATGCGCCCCAACGACGCTCTCCCGTTTGAGAAGGATACCCATGAAAGTTTTGATGATCGGTGGCGGTGGCCGCGAACATGCCCTTGCTTGGAAACTTGCCCAATCCAATGATGTCGAGCAAGTGTTTGTGGCACCTGGCAACGCAGGGACCGCCACAGAACCTAAGCTGACCAATGTCGCTATCGGCGCAACCGACCTGGATGCCTTGGTGGCGTTTGCCCAGCAAGAGCAGATTGCGCTAACCGTGGTGGGCCCAGAAGCTCCGCTGGTGGAAGGCGTAGCGGATCGGTTCCAAGCCGCTGGTTTGACTATCTTTGGCCCCAGCCAGCGCGCGGCACAGTTGGAAGGCTCCAAATCGTTCACCAAAGACTTTCTGGCCCGCCATCACATTCCCACCGCCGATTACCAAACCTTTACCGCTGTTGAGCCAGCATTGGCGTATTTAGCTGATATGGGCGCGCCCATCGTCATCAAAGCGGACGGTTTGGCGGCAGGTAAAGGCGTGATTGTCGCCATGAGCGAAGCGGAAGCCGAAGCGGCGATCCGCGATATGCTTGAAGCCAACGCCTTTGGTGACGCTGGCGCGCGAGTCGTCATCGAAGAGTTTTTGGAAGGTGAAGAAGCCAGCTTTATCGTGATGGTGGATGGCGAAAACGTCGTGCCCATGGCCACCAGCCAAGACCATAAGCGTGCCTACGATGGCGACACCGGCCCCAATACCGGCGGTATGGGAGCCTACTCCCCGGCACCGGTAGTGACACCGGAAGTAGATGCGCGGATTATGGAGCAAGTGATTTTGCCCACCGTGCGTGGCATGGCGGAAGAGGGCAACGCTTACACCGGCTTCTTGTATGCGGGGCTAATGATTGACCCGCAAGGCAACCCCAAAGTAATCGAGTACAACTGCCGTTTTGGTGACCCGGAAACCCAGCCGATTATGATGCGCCTTACCTCCGATTTAGCGGCGCTCTGTTTAGCAGGTGCCAAGGGCGAACTGGCAGACAAGCAGTGCGAGTGGGATAGCCGCGCAGCGGTGGGCGTGGTGTTGGCGGCAGGTGGCTACCCCGGCAGCTACCGCAAAGGTGACGTGATTCACGGCCTAGCCGATGCCGAGCAGGCGCAGTGCAAAGTCTTCCATGCAGGGACGGCGCAAAACGCAGAGGGTGATATCACCACTGCTGGCGGTCGCGTGCTGTGTGTGACCGCCCTGGGCGATAGCGTCTCAGCTGCCCAGCAGCAGGCGTACCAAGGGGTTAAAGCGATTCACTGGGATGGCGTTGAGTTCCGTCGTGATATCGCTTTCCGTGCCATCGCGCGCGAGCAGTAATTACCGGCCTTTTAAGGTCAAACCGTCACCCAGCAAGGAGTTGAACTATGGAGCGTGTTTCGCAGGAGTTCCCTAACGCAGCGGTTATCCATCGTCATCCGCTGACTGTGCGGGTGACGGATATGAACTACGGCCGCCATCTGGGGCATGATGCGCTGGTATCGCTGCTTCATGAGGCTCGTATGCAGGCCTTCGCCGCCCTCGATCTGCCCGAGTGGGATATACACGGCTACCCAAGCGTTGTGGTTGACCTCGCCGTGCAGTATCAACAGGAGGCCCGCTTTCCCGATGCGCTGGTGATAGAAACGGCAGTGCCCGACCCAGAAGGCAAAGCCTTAACGGTGTTCCATAGGGTGACTAAGGCGGAAACGGGCGATGTGGTGGCTACCGCTCGGGTAAATAAACTACTGATTGACTTGGCTGCTGGCCGCCCGGTAGCGATTCCCGATACGGTGAAGCAAACGCTTGCTGATGCAAGGGGGGGATAATGTCCCGAGAATATCCCATCATCGCGGTAACGGGTTCGTCAGGGGCGGGTACCACTACCGTGCGCCGCAGCTTCGAGCGCATGTTTTTGCGTGAAGATGTGCATGCTGCCATGGTGGATGGGGATGCGTTTCACCGCTATACCCGCGATGACCTAAAGCGCATTTTCCGTGAAGAGCCAGAACGTAAAGATGAGCTATCCCACTTTGCCGTAGAAGCCAACTTGCTTGATCGCCTGGAAGGTCTGTTTATCGAGTACGGAGAGCACGGTGCTGGCATCTTCAGGCACTATATCCATGCGGAAGATAAGCAGAAAATTGAAGCCGGGTATCGGGTGGGCACCTTCACCGAGTGGCAGTCGCTGCCTTGCGGCACTGACTTGTTGTTTTACGAAGGGCTGCACGGTGGGTTAGTGACCCAAGAGTACGATATTGCCCGCCATGTGGATCTATTGGTGGGTGTTGCGCCGACCATGAATCTGGAGTGGATTCAAAAGATCGACCGGGACACAAAGCTGCGCGGCTACTCTCAGGAAGCGGTGATTGACACTATCTTGGGCCGTATGGATGACTATGTGCGCTATATCCAGCCACAGTTTTCCCGTACCCATATCAACTTCCAACGGGTGCCCACGGTCGATACGTCCAACCCCTTTGAAGTGCAGGATATTCCGACCGATTCGGAGTCGTTTGTGGTCATCCGTTTCCGCGACCCTTCAACCGTCGATTTCCCTTGGTTGCTGGCGATGATTAAAGACTCCTTTATGACCCGCCCGCATACCCTGGTGGTGCCCGGCGCTCGTATGTCATTGGCGATGGAACTGATTCTGGCACCGCTGGTTCGCCACTTACTGTCGCAGCGCCGTTTTCGCTAACGGGGTAAGCGGGGCTGCCTTTTATCGATAATAAACGCGCCAAACCTAAGGAGGCCGCGATGGAGTGCCTGTTCTGCAAAATTATTAACCGCGACATTCCCGCTGATATCGTGTTTGAAGATGAGCACGTGCTGGCGTTTAACGACATTAGCCCTCAAGCGCCGACCCATCAGCTTATTATCCCTAAAAAGCATATCTCGACGCTTAACGATATTGCCTCTGACGACTTAGCCCTTGTGGGCCGCTTGCAGCACACCGCCGCGCAGCTCGCCAAGCAGCAAGGGTTTGCCGAGGATGGCTACCGCGTGGTGATGAACTGCAACGAAATGGGCGGGCAGACCGTCTACCATATCCATATGCACTTAATGGGTGGGCGCGAGTTTACCTGGCCCGCAGGCTAAACTGTCTCGCCGGCCAACGGTAAACAGCCATCCATAAAAAAGCCCTGCGGCGGGAAACGCCAGCAGGGCTTTTGCATTGCATAACGCCTAAAACATTAGGCGTCGATGCGCTTGTACTTCATGCGCTTGGGCGTGTCGTTACCGACGCGTTTCTTGTGATCTTCTTCGTATTCGGTGTAGTTACCGTCGAAGAACACCACTTCTGAATCGCCCTCAAACGCTAGAATGTGGGTCGCAATACGATCCAGGAACCAACGGTCGTGAGAAATCACCATGGCACAGCCAGGGAAGGCGAGCAAGGCTTCTTCCAGGGCGCGCAGGGTTTCGATATCCAGGTCGTTAGAGGGCTCATCCAGCAGCAGCACGTTAGCACCCTGTTTTAGGGTTTGCGCAAGCTGCAGGCGGCCACGCTCACCACCGGAAAGCTCATCCAGACGCTTCTGCTGGTCGTTGCCTTTGAAGTTAAAGCGACCAACGTAGGCTCGCGAAGAAACTTCATAGCCATTGATGTTGAGAATATCCTGGCCATCGGACACTGCTTCCCAGACAGTTTGCTTGTCGTCAAGGGCGTCGCGCAGCTGCTCAACGTAGGCAATGTCGACGGTTTCGCCGATTACCACTTCGCCAGCATCCGGCTGCTCTTTGCCGGTTACCAGCTTAAACAGCGTCGATTTACCGGCACCGTTACCACCCACAATGCCAACAATCGCCCCTGGGGGAATGGTAAAGGAGAGATCCTGGTAGAGCAGTTTGTCGTCAAAACGCTTGGTAACGTTGTGGAACTCGATCACTTTGTCACCCAGGCGCGGGCCAGGCGGAATGTAGATCTCGTTGGTCTCATTACGCTTCTGGAAATCGCCAGACTGCATCTCTTCAAAGCGGTTAAGGCGCGCTTTGCTCTTCGCTTGGCGGCCTTTGGCGTTGCTGCGCACCCACTCAAGCTCTTGCTTGATGGCTTTCTGACGAGATGCTTCCTGTTTGGCTTCTTGGGTCAGGCGCTGCTCTTTCTGCTCAAGCCACTGGGAGTAGTTGCCTTCAAACGGAATACCTTGGCCGCGGTCCAGCTCAAGAATCCAGCCCGCGACGTTATCCAAGAAGTAACGGTCGTGGGTAATCGCAACGACAGTGCCGTTGTAGTCATGCAGGAAGCGCTCCAGCCACGCCACGGATTCAGCATCCAGGTGGTTGGTGGGCTCGTCCAGCAGTAGCATGTCCGGGCTTGAGAGCAGCAGGCGGCAAAGCGCCACACGACGACGCTCACCACCAGAGAGATTGCCTACTTTGGCCTCCCACGGCGGCAGGCGCAGCGCTTCTGCGGCTACCTCCAGCTTACGCTCAAGGTTGTGTGCATCGGCAGCTTCGATAATATTCTCAAGCCGTGCCTGCTCGCTGGCCAGGGCATCAAAGTCGGCATCGGGTTCGGCGTAGGCAGCGTATACCGCGTCTAGCTTTTCCTGCGCCTCTTTGATGGCACCTAAGGCCTCTTCGACGGTATCCCGAACGTTTTTCTCGTCATCTAGCTGCGGCTCTTGGGGCAGATAGCCCACGTTGATGCCGGGCATCGGACGAGCTTCACCTTCAAACTCTTTGTCGACACCGGCCATAATGCGCAGCAGCGTGGATTTACCGGCACCGTTTAAGCCCAGTACACCGATCTTGGCGCCAGGGAAGAACGAGAGCGAAATATCCTTGAGAATTTGCTTTTTGGGCGGCACTACTTTGCCAACCCGATTCATGGTGAATACGTATTGCGCCATGGAAATCCGTTAGGTTGTGGTAAAAGCGAGACCAGCAAATCTGCTGGCTTGGTGCACAGATGATAGTGCCCAGCGCGGCTAAAGGCCAGCAAAGCAGTGGGGCAAGCGTAGAGTGGTCAAGCCGCAAAGATAAGGGGCACTCATTTGGGTGCCCCTCGGGTATGTCCACCTTGAAAACGCTTAACAGATTGGCAAGGCGCTACTCTTCTTCGTCCCAGTCATCTTCAATCGCGCGCTGTAAGCGACGCTCTTCAAGCCACGCTTCTACCTGACGGCGAGCGCGCAGGGTATCCGCTTTACTGGGTTTGCTTTTACCGTAGTGATCGTCGTTGACTGCATCCAAGTTATCAAACTCGTCAGCATCAAGCCCATCGTTGGTGTAGGTTTCACGATTTAAGGGGTCACGGCTCATGGTATGCCCTCCAACCCAAGCCGGCGCACCGGCATCACAACGGCTCCTTACCCAACAGAAGCAAAGTAAGAAGCGCCTAACGCTAAACAAGCGCCTTGCCGCTATATAACGCCACTTGGATTGAAGTTCAAGCCCTATCTTTGTTTTTATGATGACAAATGTTTATTTGGCGTTTTCTTGCTGATTTTTTAGCGCTGATAGTGCCAATTGGGCCTCAACTCGTTCGGTCACATCTTTCTGAACGCCGATGTAGTACATCAAGTTGTCGGCTTCGTCATAAACTGGCGTAATTGACAGCTCATTCCAGAACATAGTGCCGTCTTTACGGTAGTTACGCAGCACTTCCCGCGAGGGGCGGCCATCCTGTAACGCTTCGCGGATCGACGATAGCGCATCCTGGTCGCGGTCTTCGTTTTGCAGAAAACGGCAGTCGCGATACAGAATTTCATCCGCACTGTAGCCCGTTAAGCGCTCAAAGCCCTTGTTCACGTAAATCAGGATGTTTTCGTCACCTTCCTGCTCCGCAACGACGATGCCATCTTCAGAAGCGTCAATAATGCGCTCAAGTAACTCCGGGTTGATCAAGGGAGATCGTTTCATCAATGGATTCCTGTTGCTTTCGTTCTTTCGTAGCCATGGCGCTGTTGATCAGCGCGGGGCTCTCTTACTGCAGGACGATGCGGAATTTCACACTACCGAATAGAGGTAGAATAGCAAAAAAACAGCTCTCTACCGCCAACTGCTGCCCATCATGGCGAGCGTTGCGGTGCTTTGCAATCAACAACGCTATTCGGCTTCCGGTAACCGCTGTGCGCTGAACATCGCCCCCACTGCCGTGAGCGCCAAGACCACCAGCAACATGGCGCTTCCTAGCCATTGCGCCAACGCGCCGATAATACCCCCGACAACCAGCATCAGTACGCCCGTAAGCGTATTGGAAAGCGCTACGTAAAGGGCGCGATTGTCTTGGCTGGCAATATCCACCAAATAGGTTTTGCGACCCAGGCGAACACCGTGATGCACAATCACCAATAGCGCATAAATCGCGGCATAGGGTAAAACGCTCTGCGTCCAGTCACCCGGCAACCAAGCTAAGGCCGCGCCTAATAGGCAGCACAACACCGTACCCACGGCAGCGTCGCGCATGACCCGGCGGCTGGACTGATCCGCGCGTTTTCCCCATATCGGGCTTGCCACCATAGCGGCTAGGCCGGATACCACCACTAAAATGCCTAGGCCGCCCAGCTCGGTTCCGCTCTGCTGCTGGCCGAGTAGCGCCAGGTAAGGCAGCGCCAGCGCGCTTGAAAGTAGCAGGGCCCTAGCGACATTGAAGTGTAAAAACGTGCGGTCTTCACGCAGTAGCGATAGCCCCAGCTTAATGCTATCCCAGGCGTTTTCGCCGCCTTCGATGGAACCTGGCACCTCTTTAATGCGGGCTGCGCACAGCGCATTGAGTAACCAGCCAGCGGCCGCTACGCCCAGCAGTATGGCCAATGCCAAATTGCCGGGGCGGTCACCGAACCACATCAATACACCGCCGGCAACCAGCGTTGCACCACCCGCGACGCTGCCGCTCCAGCCCATCAAAGTGCCTCGGCGGCGCTTGGCGATGGTTTTGCCGAGCACGTCCTTGGTAGCAATGGAGGAGAGCCCCCGTGCCAAGGAGAGCATGACCAACGCGGCCAACACCAGCGAGCCACCGATAGCCCCGCTGCCCATCAGGGCCAATAACGCCAAAGCGAGAGCCGCCACCGCCTGCAGCACGGCCCCCGCCACCCACACCCACTTGCGCTGGGGCTTTAGGCGAATAAAGCCAGCCACAAACAGCTGGGGGAGGAGGGCGCCTGCTTCACGAATCGGTACTAATAACCCCACCATCCATACCGGAGCGCCGATAATACCCAGCAGCCAGGGCAGCACTAAGCGGGCGCTCGACAGCTCATCCGCTAACTTATTACCTAACGAAGCGAAAAGGTGCAGGAAAAAGTTGTGCGGCTGCTCTTGGCAGGCATCGTCAGGTATATCGTCGCACATACGGCTATCGTCATCGCTTGTCAGCCACTCGTATAACTGCGTCTGTGAAACTTCCGGTTGAGCCATGTCGGTTCCTTGGCGATTGCTAATTTAAGATGACAGAATGCCTACTTAGGATGCCACACTGTATTTTAAAACCTGTATTTAAAAAGCCCTGTGTTCCAAAAGCCTGTGCTTTAAAAACCTGTGTTTCAAAGTAACGGATAGATAAGGACGCAAAAAGATGACCCGCATTCACATTCGCTACTGTACCCAATGCCAGTGGCTGTTGCGTAGCGCCTGGTATGCCCAAGAGCTTCTCTCAACGTTTGGTGAACAGCTAACAGAAGTCGCGCTCTCCCCCTCCCACGGCGGTACGTTTGAGATCTGGTGTGGCGACACGCTGCTATGGGAGCGCAAGCGCGATGGTGGCTTTCCCGACATCAAAACACTTAAGCAGCAAGTGCGTGATCAGATCGACCCTTCGCGCGACCTGGGGCATATCGACCGATGACCCAAGACCAACAGGCGATGCTGTATGGATTGGGCGCCGTGGCGCTGTGGTCGACCGTTGCCACCGCCTTCAAGGTAGCCCTTGCATGGATGAGCCCCCTGGAGCTGATGTGGATAGCGGCGCTAGTTTCCTGGCTGTTGATGGGCGCACTGGTCTTCAAACAGGGCAATATGGCGCTAGCGCTGCGCCAAGGCTGGCGAACAGCGCTCTGGGCCGGGCTAATGAACCCCGTGGCTTATTACTTAGTGCTATTTGCCGCCTATGACCGGCTGCCGGGCCAAGAGGCCATGGCGCTGAACTACACCTGGGCGCTTGCCATGGCGTTTCTGGCAGTGCCGCTGCTGGGGCACCGCTTAACTCGTCTGGATGTGGCGGCGGGGTTGGTGGCCTATAGCGGCGTTTGGGTAATTGCTACGCGGGGCAATGTCTTCAATGTGGCGTTTGAAGACCCTTTGGGCGTGCTGCTGGCGCTCTCATCAACCCTGTTGTGGGCACTCTACTGGCTGCTCAACGCGCGGGATCAACGACAACCCTTGGTAGGCCAGTGGCAAAATTTTAGCGTTGGGTTACCGGTGCTAACCATGCTGTTACTGCTTGGCCCCGGCGTGCAATGGCATGGCTGGCCTGCGCTAGGCGCAGGCGTTTATGTCGGCCTGTTTGAAATGGGCGTAGCCTTTGTACTTTGGCAACTGGCCGTACAAAAAGTGTCCCGCACGGCTAAAGTCTCTAACCTGATCTTCCTATCCCCGCCGGTATCGCTGCTGCTGCTTTATCTTGTAGTTGGAGAGCCAATGCTCCCCTCCACGCTGGTCGGATTAGTGCTTATTTTATGCGGGCTTGGAATACAGCAACTGCCAGGTAAACGAGAAAAGCGCGCAGCCTAAAGATGGGTTAAATCGTCAACCTACGACCTCTTTGTGTAATAACGCCATGCTATTAGGTATTATTGACATCCTCCCCTCCCTCAGCTTGCGCTGCCGTCTAGCGACGGAAAGGAAGGGGGTTCCCAGGTTGTTACCTTCCTGGTTTCTGCTTCCAAGACGATTGCCCGAGGGAATGGCTTGGTTATCGCCGTAAAAGTCCCACAGTGGGGATTTTTACG
>Ga0208337_1000050_pt1 | contig 22859 bp, 18 predicted proteins | sample DeeseametaMP0371_FD_184213 | JGI IMG/M metagenome (GOLD analysis project Ga0208337, IMG submission 184213) | Marine microbial communities from the Deep Atlantic Ocean - MP0371 (SPAdes) | ecosystem: Environmental > Aquatic > Marine > Oceanic | place: East of Porto Seguro, South Atlantic Ocean... | reverse complement strand
GACGCATAAATAGCGCCAGCTGATGATTGGAGAGCTTGAAAACATCGCTAGGAATATATTTTTCAGCAGAGCGCTGCCCAAAAATCCCCAATGATTTCAACCAACGCCCTACCCCTTGTGCATGCCAGCGATTGCCATTACCAGCAATGACGAGCTGATGCCAGTTACCACGCCCAGCATGGCGGGTAACGGTTGAACCAAACTGCTCAGCGGCGCGCTGGACAGCCTCACTATTCGCCTCGCTGGCCGTGGTGTAACGTAGCGGTTGGCCTTTGACATAGCTGCCGTCGCCCAACAAATGGGCTAGCAGGATAAGCGCGTGCTCCTCCCATACCACCGGGTTCTCTGGCTCGGGGAGTTGCCTTGCTAACGCAATACGGTCACCCACCTTCAGCTCGGCCACGGTTTTCCAATCCCACAGTGCTTTTAAGCGATGCTTAGCAGTGGCACGAATACGCCGCCCACTAGCGAGGGAGACTTCAAATATAGGTTTGACACCCACTGACCACACTAGATCCGTGGCGGAGCGATGGAGCCTACCGTTCTCCCCTAACGAGACAACGCTAGGCGTTTTCCCTACCAGCTCGCGAATGGGCTGTCGCTCTCCATTAGCCAGCATGACCAACGTGTCTCCCGTGACACATTCGCGCAAATCCGACATCACGGGGCGCTTGTTGGGGCGCTGCTCTAGCGAGCGGTTCAGCTGCGAAAGCGCCACGACCGGGCAGTTGAACTCCTTTGCCAACCCTTTGAGTGAGCGGGAGATTTCAGATATCTCACCGGTGCGGTTTTCAGAAAAGCCTGGGATCTGCATCAGCTGAAGGTAATCGATCATGATCAGCGCCATATTGCCGTGCTCGCGTACCACACGGCGCAAGCGTGAGCGCATCTCATTGGGTGAGAGCGCGGCGGTATCATCGATGAACAGCTGCTTGTCTTTAAGTAGATTCACCGCTGAGGTAAGGCGGGGCCAATCCTCATCTTCTAACTGCCCCGAGCGGACCCGCGTTTGGTCAATGCGCCCTAGCGAAGAGAGCATACGCAGCATTAACGATTCGGCGGGCATCTCCATGGAGAACACCATCACCGGCTTGTCGCTAGAGATGACCGCGTGCTCGACCAAGTTCATGGCGAAAGTCGTCTTGCCCATCGAGGGGCGCCCGGCGATGATCACCAAGTCCGAGGGCTGCAGGCCGGAGGTCATTTCATCCAGGTCACGGAAGCCGGTCGATAGCCCGGTCATCTCGCCTTTGAGGTTGAAGAGCTCATCGATACGGTCGACCGCTTTGGTAAGCAGGTCGCTCATACCAATGGGGCCACCGGTTTTGGGGCGCTCTTCGGCAATTTGAAACACTAGCCGCTCGGCTTCGTTTAACAGCTCATCGGCGGGCCGCCCTTGCGGAGAGAACGCCCCTTCAGCAATTTGATTGGCTGCCCGAATCAGCTTACGCAGCGTGGCGCGTTCGCGAACAATATCTGCATAGGCGCGAATGTTGCTGGCTGAGGGTGTATTGCGGGCCAGCTCTGCCAAAAACCCGAGCCCACCTACAGTATCTAACTGGTCACGGGCTTCCAGCGCTTCGGAAAGCGTGACTACGTCTAGCGGCTGCCCTGACTCCGCTAGATGAATCATGACATTGAACACCAACCGGTGCTCATAACGATAAAAATCGTCGGCTACCAAGCGCTCAGAGACGTTGTCCCACGCCTGATTGTCCAACATAAGCCCGCCTAACACCGACTGCTCCGCCTCTAGCGAGTGCGGCGGCAGCTTAAGCGCCGCCGTTTCTTGATCAGCAGAAGGCTGGTCCTGCATAGCGAGCTCCTTAAAATAACGCATTGCCAACGGCGCTTATCTTAGCCGGGCAGCTTCCTTCGTACCACTGGCATAGCGAATCAGTAGCAGCTTAAAAAGACAAAGGGCGCGGGATATCCCGCGCCCTTAGAGGCGTTAGCGTTGGCGTTGGCGAGCGAGATTACTCGGCGACAACGACTACGCGTACAACGGCGTCCACTTCTGCATGCAGGTGGAGGTCGATGTCGTATTCGCCAGTTTGACGAATCGGGCCCTGCGGCATACGGACTTCGCTCTTGGCAACTTCGATGCCAGCAGAGGAGATCGCGTCGGCCAGGTCACGCGGACCGATAGAACCAAACAGTTTACCTTCATCACCCGCTTTAGAAACCAACGACAGTTCGATGTCGTTAAGCTGCTCAGCACGTGCTTGGGCTTCTGCTTTACGCTCAGCGGCTTGAGCTTCAAGCTCTGCACGCTGCGCTTCGAACGCTTCAACGTTCTCTTTGGTGGCCGGTACGGCTAAACCGTAAGGCACCAAGTAGTTACGACCATAACCAGGCTTAACAGTGACCTTGTCACCCAGGCCGCCCAGCTTACCAATGTTGTCGAGCAGAATGACTTCCATCTCGTAAACCTCTTGTCAATTGCTGCGGGCAAGGCGTGCGCGAACGTTCGCGAATGTATCAATCAGCCCCAACAGCAGCACAATGAGAATCGTGGGCCAGGTCGTGATCAGCAGCACATAAAATGCCACCAGCCACAGCCCGTTCATCCCCTTAATTCCAATAAACCCATGCACTAACGCAATACCGGCTATCAGCAGCGGAATCCAACTCAGCATGGCCAGCGCCTGCGCTCCCAGCACCATACCTGCCACCCCAAGCACTACTAAAATAGCGAGTTCTTTAGGGGCCAGGCGCAGCGCATGGAATTCTTCACGAAAGCCACCTGGGTTATAAAGCCCAGCCTGCCAGCTGCGTGCTAGCGCCAAACATGCGATGGCCGCTAACAACACAACCAACCCCGTGACGCCGCCAATGACCATGGCGGCCAGAGTCGTCGTATCGATGCCTTGGTTGGCAAACTCCGTGAGCATGCGGTCGATCTCTTGCGAGCTCTCGCGCAGCTGCTCCAGCATGAGCTCGGTGCCACCCGGCGGGCTGAAGATGCCCAGCTGAACCATGACCGCGGCCGCTAAGGTGCCAACGATCAAGGCTTCACTCCAGCGCATCCTCTCGCGCAATATGACCGCCATGAGCGAAACGAGTAGTACGCTCGCCAGCGGAATCACATCACCCTGCGCCCACCAGAAACCGGCTGGTAATGCCGCAGCGATAATGACGGGAAGCGCGGGAGCAAAGCCCTTGCGCAGCGTCACTAACGCCGCAATGGCCGCACCTAACCAAAACAGCCAGGGCACTAACGCTGCTAGCGCTGCCCCGCCTGCGGCATAGGGCGTGCCACGCATCAGCCATCTTGCGAGTGCCAGCATCACGTCAAACGCTTACTGGTGGCTATCGGAGTAGGGCAGCAGTGCCAGGTAGCGTGAACGCTTGATAGCGGTCGCCAGCTGACGCTGATAGCGTGCTTTGGTGCCGGTGATGCGGCTCGGAACGATCTTGCCGGTTTCGGTGATGTAAGCCTTCAGCGTGTCGAGATCTTTATAGTCGATCTGCTTGACGCCTTCAGCGGTGAAGCGGCAAAACTTACGGCGACGGAAAAAACGTGCCATGGACTAGCTCCTTAAAACGTGCGGTGGATAAAATCAGGCAGTTTCTTCAGCTTCAGCGCGCGGTTTTTCTTCGCGACGCGGACGCTTTTCTTCTGCCGGCTTCATCATCGGGGAAGCTTCGGTGATCGCTTCTTTGCAGCGAACAACCAGGCTGCGGATGATGGCGTCGTTGAAACGGAAGATGTTCTCGATTTCTTCGAGAGTCTCGCCGGTGCACTCAACGTTCATCAGCACGTAGTGGGCTTTGTGGATCTTGTTGATCGGGTAAGCCAGGTGACGACGGCCCCAATCTTCCAGGCGATGCACAGTACCAGCGTTTTCGGTAACGATGCTGGTGTAGCGCTCGACCATAGCCGGCACTTGCTCGCTCTGATCCGGGTGGACCATAAACACGATTTCGTAATGACGCATGGAATCTCCTTGCGGTTTGGCAGCTTCCGGTGTGCGTTAGGGCAAATGCCTTAACCGCGACAGGGAAGCAAGGAGTTAACTGAAATGCCCCTTCTAGGCCGCGAACAGCCGAGACAGGACATCAAGCAGAACTGTTGATCGTATAAGTCACTTACCAATACGAACGCCCGCTTATGAATAAACGGGCGCAAGCATTCTAGTGGGCTGGCCGCTAACTTGCAAGCTGCCGCTGACGAACGGCTTCAAACAAACAAATACCGGTAGCCACCGAGACATTAAGACTCGACACCTGCCCTGCCATAGGCAACTTGGCAAGATTATCGCAGGCTTCGCGGGTCAAACGGCGCATGCCCTTCCCTTCTGCCCCCATCACCAACGCGGTGGGGCCAGTCATATCAATCTCAAACACGCTGGCTTCTGCTTCACCGGCGGTGCCGGTAATCCAAACGCCTGCATCTTTGAGCTTGGCCAACGTGCGCGATAGATTCGTGACCTGATAGACCGGCACGACTTCCGCCGCCCCACAGGCCACCTTTCTGACCGTGGCATTGAGCGGTGCGGCTTTGTCTTTTGCGACAATCACGCCATGAGCCCCCGCAGCATCGGCACTACGCAGGCAGGCACCGAAGTTATGCACATCGGTGACGCCATCCAGCACCAGCAGTAGCGGCGGGGTAGGCCCTTGCCAGGCGCGCAACCTCAGCCATAACGATTCTTCGCCTTCCGGCGTTAATGGCGCGCAAAACGCCACCACGCCTTGGTGCGCCGCACCCTGGGTGAGCTGATCAAGCACCTCGCGAGGCTGCTCTTTAATACGCGCACCGCTTACCTGGGCATTTGCTACCACATCTTTTAGGCGGTTGCCCGCCCCCTGCTGAACCCAAAGCTCGCGCGGGGCTTCACCGCGTTCGAGCAGGCTCTCTAACGCATGAACACCATACACTTGGTCCAAGCCATCCGGCGTGCGAATGGCGGCATTACGCGGGTTACGTCGAGATGACGACGACTTCATGCTCAACCCTTTTTCGCTGATGGTTTACGCGGGCCGTTCCGGGTACGGCGCGGGCCACGACGAGTCGGCTGTTTATCGGTTGCAGCAGCGGCTTTCGGGCCGCCGCTCTCACCACGGCGCTTGCGCGGTTGGCGGCGCGGGCGTGGCTTATCGTCGGCGAGGCCAAAGTCGATTTTCCGATCATCCATATCGACACGCGCTACCTGCACGGTCAAACCGTCGCCTAAGCGATACGTAGTACCCGTGCGCTCCCCTTTTAGGCGATGCTTCTCGGCTTCGTAATGATAGTAGTCCGACGGCAGCGAGGTGACATGCACTAGGCCTTCTACATAGAAGTCGTCCAGACGAACAAACAGACCGAACTGCGTTACAGAGGCAATCGTGCCTTCGAACGTCTCCCCAAGCTTATCGGACATAAACTCACACTTAAGCCAGCTCTCGACATCGCGAGTCGCTTCATCCGCGCGTCGCTCGGTCATCGAGCAGTGCTCGCCCAGTTCCAGCATTTGCTCGAAGGTATAGGGGCACCACTTGCTCGGCGGCTCTACCGGTGCCCCTTCTACCCGCACGACCGTATTGGTCTGGCGCGGACCGCGAATGACCGAACGTATTGCGCGGTGAACCAAGAGATCGGGATAACGGCGAATCGGTGACGTGAAGTGGGCATACGCTTGGTACGCCAAACCGAAGTGCCCTTCATTTTGCGGTGAATAGACCGCCTGATTCATCGAGCGCAGCATGACCGTCTGAATGATATCGGCATCCGGTCGGTCAGCGATGGCTTCGCGTAGCGCTTGATAGTCTTGCGGCGTGGGTTCGTCGCCCCCACCCAAGGAAAGCCCCAGCTCACTCAAGAACAGGCGCAGCTTGTCTAAGCGCTCGGGCGTGGGCCGCTCATGAATACGGTAAAGCGCAGGCAGGTCATGCTTATCCAAGAAGCGCGCCGTGGCTACGTTGGCGGCCAGCATGCACTCCTCGATGAGCTTGTGAGCGTCGTTGCGGGTACGCGGCACGATTTTTTCGATCTTGCGCTCATCGTTAAAGATGATCGCTGTTTCGGTAGTATCGAAATCGATCGCTCCGCGCTCTTCCCGAGCAGAGCGCAGCAGGCCATACAGCTCGTGCAGGTTTTTGAGCGGCTTGACTAATTCCGCATGCTCACGACGCAGCGCCTCACCCTCTTCGCTCTCGCCATCCAACATCGCCGCCACCTTGTTATAGGTCAGGCGAGCATGGGAGTTCATCACGGCTTCATAGAACGAGTAGCGGCTAATGGCGCCGGTTTTGGAGATATTCATCTCGCACACCATCACCAGGCGGTCGACATGCGGATTCAGCGAACAGAGGCCATTGGAGAGCAGCTCCGGCAACATCGGGACGACTTGACCGGGGAAGTAAACCGAGTTCCCACGCGTACGCGCTTCATCATCCAGCGCAGTGCCGGGTCGAACATAGTGCGACACATCGGCAATCGCTACCAGCAGCTTCCAACTACCGGATTTGGTCTTCCAAGCGCAGACAGCATCGTCGAAGTCTTTGGCAGATTCGTCATCAATGGTGACAAGCGGAATGTCACGCAGATCGACGCGATGCTTTTTATCCTCCTCCAAGACCTCGGCAGAGATTTCGCTGGTTTGATCCAGCACCTCTGGCGGAAACTCGGCGGGGATGTCATAGCTGCGAATGGCAATGTCGATCTCCATGCCAGGATCCATACGCTCACCCAGCACTTCGATGACTTCACCCACCGGCTGCACCCGCGTGGCGGGCTGCTGCACGATCTTGGCCGAAATGACCTGCCCGTCTTTGGCACCCCCACAGGCGGTATGTGGGATGATCACCTCTTGCGTAATACGCGGGTTTTCAGGAATCAGCACGCCAAATTCCGGCGTGTTACTACGGTATACACCGACAATGGTTTGAGTATTGCGGGCAATCACATCGACAATGGTCGCTTCGTCACGACCGCGACGGTCACGACCACTAATGCGTACCAGCACGTGGTCCCCGTGAAATACACGCCGCATTTGACGAGGCGGCAGGACGAGATCTGGCTTTTTGCCATCATCTCTGAGTACGAAGCCAAAACCATCGCGATGCCCAAGCACCTTACCTTTAATCAGGTCGAGCTTATCGATCAGCGCGTAAGCACCTCGTCGATCACGCAGCACTTGCCCGTCGCGCTCCATAGCGGCCAGGCGCCGACGCACGGCTTCTAGGTGCTCTTCATCTTCAATGCCCAGCATTCTACTCATGTTTTCATGAGTAATCGGTTTACCGTAGCTTTCTAAGGCAGCCAGTAGATATTCGCGGCTGGGCGCAGGATTATCGTACTTTTGCGCCTCGCGCTCGGCGTGCGGATCATCACTCAACGTCCAGTACTTCATGCGATCAACATCCTTGGTGGCGTTTGCGGGAGGCGGACAGTTAGCGCAGGCGTGGTGCACTGCGGGTGGGAGTTGTCTTCGACGGCGTTAGCGCCGTTGTCAGCTGCTAATAAGCTGAAGCATGTCATGTTTTGTTTGGTCATAGGCGCAGTATAGCGCTGCCCGCTCAATCACCCAACCACCTAACACCGCATTAATGCGATTTCAGTATTAAAAAAAGCGCCTTGGGGCTTGCATTTAACCACGGCCTCGGTATCATACGCGCCACTTGCCCAGATGGCGGAATTGGTAGACGCGCTAGCTTCAGGTGCTAGTGACCGTATGGTCGTGGAGGTTCAAGTCCTCTTCTGGGCACCAAACCACTTCATGTTATCCCCTTTTCATGAAGTCGTAAGGTGCAGCGGCAAGCAAGAAGTAGATGTGAAAGCAGTTAGTTTGTATTCGCCCAGGTGGCGGAATTGGTAGACGCGCTAGCTTCAGGTGCTAGTGTCCGTATGGACGTGGAGGTTCAAGTCCTCTCCTGGGCACCATACGAATACAGACGCTACAACTGTTTTAGTTGTAAAATTTTAGTTGTAAAAAGAATGATGCGCCCAGGTGGCGGAATTGGTAGACGCGCTAGCTTCAGGTGCTAGTGTCCGTATGGACGTGGAGGTTCAAGTCCTCTCCTGGGCACCATTTTATGGTCCCGTCCGCATCACTCTTTATCTTCCTAATAGATATTCAATAAATACCTCGCTCAGAGTTATTCTTAATAGAGAACCATCTTTGTATGGCGCTTTTTTGCGTCTTATCTTCATGACTGCGATTGCACCCTACCGCCTTAACTTACTTGCCAAACATGTCAAGCGGGCGAAACATTAATGCGGCTTCGCCCGCCGTGATTGCTGGTTAATGCATCTCCGTGCTTATTGATAGCGCCCAGGGCGGCGAGCAATTTCTTCCAGCGCCCATCCTTGTGTCCGCAGCTCGCCTTCTAGCACGGCTTCCATGGTAGGGGTTAAGTCAGGAAAGAAGTTCAGTCCCGTTTGCGCTTCGATATCATCAATGGTGACGAGGTAGTCATCCAGCGGCTCATTGCCTCTGACGTCTTGGGGCATAATAAATGCCAGCGCTAAAGGCGCTTCGTCGTGAGGCGCAACGATAATTTTGTAGAACGCCTGAGGCACTTCCACAAAGCCGACGCGGTTAAACACGTTATCCATAAAGCGCTCAGGGTAGATCGGCCCGGTGATCACCTGTAAGCGCTCAAAACGCGGCGCGAAGTGGTCCATCACCGACTCTTCTAAACGCTGCCACAGTTGGCGATTTAAGTTGGGCCGCTGCGGAGCCATATTACTCATTAAGAAAGTGTCGATTTGCGCACTACGCCCATGCACGGCAGCAATAGCGTAGTTAGGCGCCAGATGCCCGCGGTCGTAGCCGCTCCCTGAGTAGCTATCAGTATCCACCGGCCATAGCGTGCGCCAGTCAGCCTGAAAGTTGGGCCGCCCGCCGATCCGGGTATTGTCCGGTACGGCCTTCACTTGATAGCTCACCCATAGCGCACCGACACGAACATCCGACCATCCCACTAAAAAGCCATCGTTGCGTAAAACGCGATGAAACGTGGTGGGGCGAAACTCCTCCCAAGTGGGCACGCCTTGCCAGGTATAGGCATCTTGATGTTGGCGCCCCTGGAATTCCCACAACCCGGTTCCCACTATTACAAACAGCACAGCGATGCCCAGGCGTCGCCCCTGACGACGCCAGTGCACAAGCGATTTCCCCAACGGAGTCACTCCCCTACAAGCTTTTTAGATAGACCAGTATGTTTTTTTAGTAGGTAGCTAACGTTACCAGCCGAGTGAAAACATGGTTTCCAAGTCGTGACGAGAGTGAACCTGCATGGCATTCAGCGTTTCGGTATCACTAATCCCTTCTACGGCATTTAGGCGCTCGGTCACCAGCTCCGCTAGGCTCTCAAAATCGCGGGTGCGAGCAATGGCGACTAGGTCGTAACGGCCGCAGGTGGAGTACACTTCGCTGATCCCTTCCACATCGGCTAGGCGTTCAGCCACTGCCTTTACTTGGCCTTTTTCGGTATTAATCAAGATCACTGCGTTTTGCATGGCGCCCTCACTAATCATGTCTTGTGGATATCACGCTACGGGGCGAGTATAGCAGCCTGCTAGGTACGGCCAAGCGCTGCCTGACAGCGTGGCTAATTGTCGCGCTATTTATAAGGTTATTCGCACTAATTTTGAGCATGCGCTAGCATGTACCGTAGACCTCCGATTTATAAGACTTGTCGGAGTATTAAGAGGTGGATCACCACCCGACAACCGTAGCAAAACGTCAGACCGTGACGATAAGGAGACACCATGGCTAATCAGAGCCGTCGTAAGTTCATGCGTAACAGTGTGCTGGGCCTCGCTGCCCTACCGTTTGGTGCTGGCATTCTGTCGAAGAGTGCTTTTGCTCAGGAACTGCCGCGTCTGGATCCGTCCTCTCCTACCGCTCAGGCGCTTAACTACGTCGAAGTGGCCAGCGATGCGAGTGACCATCCCGCTTATGAAGAGGGCGAACTCTGCTCTAACTGCATGTTCTTCAATGCAGACACCGAAGGTTGCCAGCTCTTCCCAGAAAACAGCGTTGCACCGGAAGGCTGGTGCCAATCTTGGACGGCCAAAGCGTAAGCAACCCCCAAGGTGTAAGCAAACCTTAGGCTACTGCGATATCCATGACCCCGCGCCCTGCGCGGGGTCACTGTTTTTAGCCAGCCCCTTTGCTCTCTTCCTCTACCGGCCAGTGATAACGGCGGGTGACTTTCCCATCTTCCATGGATACCAAGTGTACAGGGAAGCCCCATAGCTGCTGTAAATGGCGAATCACCGGATAGACACTTCTCCCCAGTGGCCGACGACTATCCTGAATGTGATGCAGCGTTAATGAGCGATCACCGCGAATGGCAGCTTCTACCACCTGAATATTCGGCTCACGCACCGACAGAGCATATTGGCTTGAAAGCGCTTCACGTATGCGTTTGTAGCCACGGTCATCGTGAATAGCAGCAACCTCAAGCATCTCTACCTGGTCGTCATCGACAATTAAAAACAGCTTTAAGTCGCGAATCACCTTAGGTGACAAGAACTGCTGTATGAAGGACTCATCCTTAAAGTTGCGCATCGCGAACTCAAGGGTTTCCCGCCAGGGGCTACCTGCAATATCGGGAAACCACTCGCGGTCTTCAGCCGTCGGCGCATCGCATATCCGTTTGATGTCCATGAAGATGGCAAAGCCCAGTGCGTAAGGGTTCAGCCCGCTGTAATAGGGGCTATCGAACCCCGGCTGATTGATGACCGCCGCGTGGGACTGTAAGAACTCCAGCATTAGTCCTTCATCGACCTTACCCTCATCGTAAAGCCGATTCATTAGCGTGTAGTGCCAGAAACACGCCCACCCCTCGTTCATGACCTGGGTTTGCCGCTGTGGGTAAAAGTACTGGGCCAACTTACGCACGATACGCACGATTTCACGCTGCCAAGGGGCCAGCAGCGGGGCATTCTTTTCGATGAAGTAGAGCAGGTTCTCCTGGGGCTCGGAGGGATAGCGCCCCCCCGTATGCAGCCCTAAGGGGTCATCGTCGCTGTGCAGGCTTCCCGGGAGCGGCGCAACGCCAGCTGGCGGCTCGGGGATCGTTCGCCACAACATGTTGACCTGGGTTTGCAGGTACGCTTCACGCTCATCCTGACGTTTGGCCTCTTCCTCGGCCGAGATGGGTGATGGCCGCTTGTAGCGGTCTACTCCATAGTTTTGTAGCGCATGGCAGGCATCCAAGAGCTGCTCGACGGCGTGCACGCCGTGGCGCTCTTCGCACTGGGCGATGTATTTTCGGGCGAACACGAGGTAATCGACGATGGATTCCGCATCGGTCCACGTGCGGAATAGGTAGTTGCCCTTGAAGAAGGAGTTATGACCGTAGCAGGCATGAGCAATGACCAGCACCTGCATCATCAAGGTATTCTCCTCCATCAGGTACGCAATGCAGGGGTTGGAGTTGATGACCAGCTCATAGGCAAGCCCCATTTGTCCACGTTTGTAGGCCTGCTCCACAGAGAGAAACTGCTTACCGAATGACCAGTGGTGATATCCCACTGGCATACCGACGCTGGCGTAGGCATCCATCATTTGCTCGGTGGTAATCACCTCAATTTGATTGGGATAGGTATCCAGCCGATACTCATCGGCGAGCCTGGCGAGCTCCTCATCAAAACGCTCCAGCACGCTGAAATTCCAGTCCGACCCAGTGGCGATGGGCTTGCGGTTTACACTCATGGCGCACTCCTCGACTCGCACTACCGCTCTTGGCTCATGCGGCGCTTGAATAGCTCACGAAAAACCGGGTAGATATCGCCCGCATCGACGATCTGACGCATGGCGAAACGCTCGGGAAACTGCGCCGCTACGGCTTCGTACTCGTGCCATAGCGATTGATGATCGTGCGGGGTAATCTCCACGTAGGCGTAGTACTGCAGTTGAGGCATCAACTGCTTCACCAACAGATCACGGCAGATATTGGAATCATCGTCCCAGTTGTCACCATCGGAGGCCTGGGCCACGTAGAGATTCCATTGCCCGGCGGGGTAGCGTTTTTCGATGATCTTGTTGACCAGGTTCAGCGCGCTGGAGACGATGGTGCCGCCGGTTTCTCGCGAGTAAAAGAACTCCTCTTCATTCACCTCTCTAGCAGCCGTATGGTGGCGCACGAACACTAGCTCGACTTTCTCGTAATGCTTTTCTAAAAAAAGATAGAGCAGTAAGAAAAAGCGTTTGGCGATGTCTTTATGGTTCTGCGTCATGGAGCCCGACACGTCCATGACACAAAACATCACCGCTTGGCTCGATGGTTGTGGCTGGGCGGCGAGCTGGTGATAGCGCAAATCGTAGGTATCGATGAAGGGAATGGCGTCGATACGTTTTTCCAGCCGTTCGATCTCGGCCTTGAGCTCCACGACGCGAGCAGGATTACGCAGTACCGGGTCTTTACGCTCCTCGGCCGCTAGCGCTTCTTGGGCTTCCTTCAAAGCACGCTTGATGGGTGCACGCATGGCGATGCGCCGTGCATAAGCCTCGCGCATCGATCGGGTAATACTGATGCGTGACGGCACCCCATCTCGCGCAAGCCCTGCCCGCACCATTTTGATCTCTTCCAGCGACTTTAGCGGCTTGCGTTGTAAATGGGGAAGCTCCAAGCCATCGAAGACGAACTCCAGAAACTCCTCGCGGCTAAGGGTAAACGCAAACTCGTCGTTCCCCTCTCCTTGGTTAGAAGCGCCGCCTTCCTCGGCACCGCCACCACCCCCTTGGCCGCTAGGTCGACGGATTTTGTCACCTTCCAAAAACTCCTTATTACCCGGCGCGACGATGTTGCGTGCCCCGCCCGGCCCGTGCTGAAACACGGGTTCGGAAATGTCCTTGGTGGGAATCGATATTTTCTCGCCGCGCTCCATGTCGGTGATGGAGCGGCGGTTGACCGCCTCCTCCACCGAGCGCTTGATGTGCTTGCGGTAACGCTCCAAAAAGCGCTGCCGATTGACCGCGCTTTTATGCTTAGCGTTAGGTCTGCGATCAATAAAGTAGGTCATTCGACCTCCTCAACACCTCGATCTTAAGCGCCGAATCATGGCGCTCTTGTATGCGGGCCAAGCAGCCCGCTACTGAGACTTACGCACGCGCAGATACCACTCTGAAAGCAGCCGCACCTGTTTCTCGGTATAGCCACGGTCCACCATGCGCGCCACGAAATCCTCGTGCTTTTTCTGATCCGACTTCGACGCTTTGGCGTTGAACGAGATCACCGGCAACAGCTCTTCGGTGTTGGCAAACATCTTGTGTTCGATGACGCCTTTCAGCTTCTCATACGACTGCCAGCTAGGGTTCATACCGTTGTTTTGCGCCCGCGCCCGCAACACGAAGTTCACCACTTCATGGCGGAAATCTTTCGGGTTGGAGATACCCGCCGGTTTCTCGATCTTCTCGAGTTCCTCGTTCAGCGATTGGCGGTTGAGCAGCTCGCCGGTTTCAGGGTCACGGTACTCCTGGTCTTGAATCCAGAAGTCGGCATAGGTCACATAGCGGTCAAAGATGTTCTGACCGTACTCGCTGTAAGACTCGAGATACGCGGTCTGAATCTCTTTGCCGATGAAGTCCACGTAACGCGGGGCCAAAAACTCCTTGATGAAGCCCAAGTAGCGCTCGAATACTTCGGACGGCAGCTGCTCGCGCTCCAACGCCTGCTCCAACACGTACAGCAGATGCACCGGGTTGGCCGCGACTTCGGTACTATCGAAGTTGAACACCTTGGAGAGAATTTTGAAGGCAAAGCGGGTCGAGAGCCCTTGCATACCTTCATCGACCCCAGCCGCATCGCGGTACTCTTGAATCGACTTGGCGCGTGGGTCGGTGTCCTTCAGGTTCTCCCCGTCATACACCCGCATTTTGGAGTAGATACTGGAGTTCTCCGGCACCTTGAGCCGCGACAGCACTGAGAACTGCGCCAGCATGCGCAGCGTATCCGGCGCGCAGGGCGCGGCGCTGAGGGAGGAGTCTTCCAACAGCTTTTGATAGATCTTGATCTCTTCCGACACCCGCAGGCAGTAGGGTACTTTGACGATATAGACACGATCCAGAAACGCCTCGTTATTGCGGTTGTTACGAAACGCCTGCCATTCGGACTCGTTGGAGTGGGCCAGAATCACGCCATCGAAAGGAATCGCGCCCATGCCCTCGGTAGGATTGTAGTTGCCCTCTTGGGTAGCGGTCAGCAGCGGGTGGAGCACCTTGATGGGAGCCTTGAACATCTCCACAAACTCCATCAGCCCCTGGTTGGCACGGCACAGCCCGCCGGAGAAGCTGTAGGCATCCGGATCGTCTTGGGAGTAAAGCTCCAGCTGACGAATATCGACTTTGCCGACCAGCGATGAGATATCCTGATTGTTCTCATCCCCCGGCTCAGTTTTGGAGATGGCAATTTGATTCAGCCGCGATGGGTAGAGGCGCACCACCCGGAACTGGGAAATATCACCACCGTACTCTTTTAAGCGTTTAGCCGCCCAGGGCGACATCACGCTGCGCAGGTAGCGCCCGGGAATGCCGTACTCCTGCTCCAGCAGCTCACCATCCTCTTCCGGTGAGAACAGTCCAAGCGGCGATTCATAGACCGGCGATCCTTTGATGGCATAGAAGGGAATGCGCTCCATCAATAGCTTCAGGCGCTCGGCTAGTGACGATTTACCGCCACCGACCGGCCCCAGTAGATAAAGAATCTGCTTGCGCTCTTCCAAGCCTTGGGCCGCGTGGCGGAAGTACGCCACAATCTGCTCAATGGCTTCTTCCATCCCATGAAACTCGGCGAAAGCGGGATAGCGGCGGATCACCTTATTCGAGAAAATACGTGATAGACGCGGGTCTTTCGCCGTGTCGATCACTTCAGGCTCGCCTATCGCTTCCAGCATGCGCTCGGCGGCGCTGGCATACACCTTAGGGTCGCGGCGACAAAGCGCCAAGTACTCCTCAAGGCTCATGTCCTCTTGCTGAACGCGGGCAAATCGGTCTTGAACGTGATCAAAGATGCTCATGGAACTCTCCTGTGGCCCATCCCCCAGCGCAACCGCCAAGCCAATACCCCAGACGGTGTGCTATTCGAGGTGTCGCTCTATCAGCGTAGTCAGCATTAGCAAAAAGTGATGACTAAACCTTCAACGCAGCGCTGTTAACGATATGAGCACAGCAACAGGGGGTTAGTTGCGTGAAATATTGTGGCAACCCCACAATGCAACGCGCCGCCTGAGAAGGCGGCGCTTGAGAGCTCAACGTCAGAGCAGTTTTTAGCGGCGGTATTGCTCAAGCACGAACGTCAAGCACGGCTTTCACATCGGCCAACAGCTGATCGAGCAATTCAACGGTGGTGTTCCAAGCGCAGACGAACCGCGCTCCGCCGGCACCGATGAAGGTATAAAAGGTCCATCCTTTGGCTTTCAACGCTTCGATGGCGTGAGGTGGCAATTCAACGAATACGCTGTTGGCCTGGGTGGGGAACATCAGCGAAGCACCCGGCAACGCCTGTAGCCCTTCCGATAGATAACGCGCCATGGCGTTGGCATGTTCGGCATTGGTTAGCCAAGCACCGCTTTCCAGCAGGCCCAGCCAAGGCGCAGAGACATAGCGCATTTTCGATGCTAGCTGCCCCGCCTGCTTGCATCGGTAGGAGAAGTCTTCCGCCAGCTCGCGATTGAAGAACAATATCGCCTCACCAAACGCCAAGCCGTTCTTGGTGCCCGAGAAACACAGTGCATCGACGCCCACTTGCCAGGTCAACTCTGCGGGTGAGGCGTTCAAGCTGGCACAAGCGTTGGCAAAGCGTGCACCGTCCATGTGCAGCCGAAGGTCATGCTTATCTGCCATGGCGCGAATGGCCAGCAGCTCTTCGCGGGAGTACACAGTGCCCACTTCGGTGGCTTGAGTGAGCGATACCACCTTCGGTTTTGGGTAGTGGATATCGCTGCGCTTGGTCACCAGCGCCTCAATCCCTTGCGGCGTGAGTTTGCCGTTCGCTCCCGGCGAGGTCAGCAGCTTGGCACCGTTGGAGAAGAACTCCGGCCCACCGCACTCATCGGTTTCAATATGCGCCAGCTCATGGCAAATCACGCTGTGGTAGCTGCGCCCCATCGCGGAGAGCGCCAGTGAGTTGGCTGCAGTGCCGTTGAACACGAAAAATACGTCGCAATCGTAGTCGAACATTTCACGAAAACGGTCGGCGGCGCGGGCGGTCCAGCGGTCGTTGCCGTAGGCTAAATCATCGGCCTGATTGGCTTCGAGTAAGTACTGCATCGCCTCCGGGCAGATACCGGAGGTGTTGTCACTGGCTAAAAATCGTGGGGTACACTCCGAGGGCATGACGATAATCCTTTTGTCTGACGGTCGTGCGGCGCAGGCTGGGTGCCACCCGCGCCTTAAATCCCTAACGTGGCTTAGTAGTTAGGGTGATCCATCAGTCTATCGCCATTTTAGCGTTAACGTCACGCCCCCCACGCGAGTTACAGCGAGGCCGCCAGCCGGGTGCCTTGATCAATAGCGCGCTTAGCATCCAATTCGGCCGCTTCATCTGCGCCGCCAATCACATGCATGCGGCTACCCGCTTGGGCCAGCGGCGAAATCAAGTCGCGTACCGACTCTTGGCCTGCGCACACCACAATGGTGTCCACCTCGACCACCTGCTCTTGCCCTTCGCGGCGGATGTGTAAGCCCGCATCGTCGATGCGCACATACTCGCAGCCGGCCAGTGTTTCTACGCCACGCTGCTTTAACGAGGCACGATGCACCCAACCCGTGGTTTTACCCAGGTTTTTGCCTGGCTTAGAGCTTTTTCGCTGCAGCATCACAATGCTGCGCGGTGAACGTGGCGGCTGCGGCGCTTTCAAACCGCCCCGCTCGCCCACTGCTAAATCGACGCCCCACTCATCGCACCATGCGGCCACCTCCATGGTGGGGTGCCCCTCGTGGGAAAGCAGCTCCGAAACATCAAAACCAATGCCGCCTGCCCCAATCACCGCCACGCGCTTGCCTACTCGTTCAGGCTGCTCAATGGCGTCTGCATAGCTCAGCACGCTGGGGTGGTCGGCTCCTGGTAACGCCAGTTCACGGGGCACCACCCCCGTGGCAATCACGATTTCGTCAAAATCTGCCAGGGCGCCTACAGTGGCTTCGGTGTTTAAGCGCACGTCCACCGCGTGCTTTTCGAGCATGACGCGGAAGTAGCGCAGAGTTTCGTTAAACTCTTCTTTACCGGGGATTTTGCGAGCGTAGTTAAACTGCCCACCCAACTCGCTGCGCCGCTCAAAGAGCACCACGGCATGCCCACGACTGGCCGCCGCTACTGCTGTGGCAAGCCCCGCTGGGCCGCCGCCGACCACCGCTACCCGCTTAGGTGTTTGCGCAGGCGCCAGGGTGATCTCGGTTTCGTGGCAGGCACGGGGGTTGACCAAGCAGGAAGTCAGCTTGCCCATAAAGGTGTGATCCAAGCAGGCCTGGTTACAGGCGATGCAGGTATTGATCTCCTTCGCCAAGCCCGCCTCGGCTTTACGCACCCACTCGGGGTCAGCCAAAAACGGACGCGCCATCGACACCATATCCGCATGGCCCTCGGCCAGTACGCGCTCAGCCACCTCCGGCATATTGATGCGGTTGGTGGTAATCAGCGGAATCGACAGCGCCGCGCGAATGCGGCGGGTGACTTCGGTAAACGCGGCCCGGGGCACGCTGGTCACGATGGTCGGCACCCGTGCCTCGTGCCAGCCAATGCCGGTATTGATGACGTTCGCGCCAGCGGCTTCAATGGCCTGGCCCAGTTGTACGACCTCTTCCCAGGAGCTGCCCTCTTCCACCAGATCAATCATCGACAGGCGGAAGATCAGCAGGAAGCGCTCGCCAACCGCTTGGCGAATACGCTTGACGATCTCGACAGGGAAACGCATACGCCGCTCAAAATCTCCGCCCCAGTCGTCGTCACGCTGGTTGGTGCGGCGGCAAATAAACTGGTTGATCAAATAGCCTTCCGAGCCCATCACCTCAACCCCATCGTAGCCCGCCTGCTGGGCCAGCGTGGCACAGCGCACGTAGTCGGCAATCTGCTGCTCTACCTCGTCGCTGGAGAGCGCTCGGGGGGTGAACGGGTTGATGGGGGCTTGCAGCGCCGAGGGGGCCACCAGCTCTGGTGAGTAAGCGTAGCGCCCGGCATGCAAAATTTGCATGCATAGGTGCCCACCGGCGGCATGTACCGCGTCGACAACGTGGCGGTGCTCCGCCACTTGAGACTCCTCTGTCAGCGCGTTGGCACCTTGAAATACCGCCCCTTCGGCATTGGGCGCAATGCCACCCGTCACAATCAGGCTTACCCCTGCACGCGCGCGCTCTGCATAGAACGCTGCCAAGCGCTCAAAGCCATTCGGCGCTTCTTCTAAATTGGTGTGCATGGACCCCATCAATACGCGGTTAGGCAGCGTTAAATGTCCCACGGTTAATGGACGAAATAGGTGCGGATAAGCTGGCGCTTGGCGCATCACGGTGCTCCTTCACTGTTATTAGTACGGCGGGCAATCAATGGCTTGCCACTCACATTCAAACAAGCGTATGACATAGCGCTGGCTACGTACAGACTTTTACCACGCAACTGTATCGCCTTTTTATCCAGACGATAGTCGCTATATCGACTACCTTCCCCCTTGCCCCTGGCGGCAAAGCGCGTCAAATTAACCGGCTAACGATCAGGGATTGAATCTAGGGAATGTGCTATGCCATTGATTTACTTTTTACCGCCGCTGGCCACCGTACTGATATGGTCCGGCAATATGACCATCAACCAGCTTTCGGTAGATGCCATTGCTCCTAGCAGTATCGCGTTTTTACGCTGGCTGCTCGCCCTCGTCGTCATGACTCCTTTTGTGCTGCCGGCCGTACTGCGTCACAAAGATGAAATCGTGCGTAACTGGCCAAAGCTCGCTCTGCTAGGGCTGTTAGGGATGGGGCTATGGCAGGGGCTGGCTTATATCGCTGCTGAAACTACCACCGCCACCAATATGGGCATTCTTGCAGCAATGGTGCCGCTGCTCACGGTGCTATTGAGCGCGCTAATTTTGAAGGAACCACCCACATTAGGCGGCGTCGTAGGCGGCGTGCTCGCCTTTATCGGCGTCACCGTGCTGCTGGGCCGCGGCAACCCACTTTCTCTGCTGCAGTTAGAGGTGGCGCAGGGCGACGCGTTAATGGTGGTCGCCGCCACCTGCTATGCGCTTTATGGCGTGATGCTCAAACGCTGGGCGATGAATCTGCCTCCTTGGGTCATGCTCTATGCCCAGGTCTGTTTTGCCGTGTTGTTCTTGCTGCCACCCTACTTGATGGGCCCCATGACGCCGGTGGATGGGAAGAACGTTTGGCTGATCCTGTACGCAGGCATTCCTGCTTCCGTTATTACCACGTTCTTGTGGATGCGAGCGGTCCGCCAAATCGGCGCTAACCAGGCGAGTATCTTTATCAACCTGATGCCGCTATTTAGCGCGCTGATTGCCATGGCGTTACTGGGTGAACAGGTATCGGGGTTCCACTTTATAGGTGGGCTGTTAATCCTTGCCGGGGTGATCATGGCGCAAACGCTGACACGTCCGTTGGTACGCGCGGCAGCCGCCCGTAAAACGCAAAGCGTACAGCAGTGATACAATAGGCCAACTTCATTTTATGAATGGGAACCCCTGACCTATGTCCCTAGAAGACCTGCACCTCAATCTGCGTAACCTCACCAGCGACGACTACGAGCAGCTGAAATCGCTGATGGATGCGGTGTATCACGATATTGGTGGCGCTTGGCCTAAGCACACCATCGATAAGCTGATCCAGGAGTTTCCCGACGGCCAGATTGCCATTGAAGACGACGGCGTACTGGTGGGCGTCGCCCTCACCGTGCAGGTGGATTACGACGAGTTCTCCAACCCGCACAAATACGACGATTTGATCGGCCATCGTGAAATCATCCTGAACAATCCGGAAGGCGATGCCATGTACGGGCTGGATGTACTGATCCACCCAGACTATCGCGGCTACCGCCTGGGCCGCCGCCTATACGAAGCGCGTAAAGAGCTGTGCCGTTCGCTCAACCTGCGGGCTATTTTGGCGGGCGGACGTATTCCCGAGTATCACCAGCACGCCAGCGAGCTAACCCCGGCCCAGTACATCGACAAAGTCTCCCGCAAAGAGATTTACGACCCGATTCTGTCGTTCCAGCTTGCCAACGACTTCCAGGTCAAACGTCTGTTACGCAAGTACCTGCCGGAAGACGAGCAGTCGCGTGGCTACGCCACGCTGTTGGAGTGGAACAATATTCTGTTCGAGCCCGCTGAAAACGTGCTAGACACTCGCCCCACTCAGGTACGCGTGGGCGCGGTGCAGTGGCAAATGCGTGAGTTCGCCTCCGTGGAGGCTGCGCTGCAGCAAATCGAGTATTTCGTCGATGCGTTGTCGGATTATCAGAGCGACTTTGCCGTTTTCCCGGAGCTGTTCACCACGCCACTCATGGGCCTGCAGGATCGCGCCGCGCAGAAAGACCAGACCGCTGCCATCCGCTTTTTGGCGGGCTTCACCGACCGTTTCAAGAGCGAGCTGTCGCGGATGGCGGTGTCCTACAACATCAACATCGTCGGTGGTTCGATGATCGAGGTGGGTGAGGATGACCGTCTTTATAACGTGGCTTACCTGTTCCATCGGGACGGCGAGGTGGAGAAACAGTCCAAGCTGCATATCACCCCGCAGGAGCGGCGCGACTGGGTGATCGAAGGCGGCGACGATCTGCAGGTGTTCGATACCGATGCAGGCCGTGTCGGCATCCTGATCTGCTACGACGTGGAATTCCCGGAACTGGGCCGCCTGCTGGCCGACCAGGACATGGACATTCTGTTCGTGCCGTTCTGGGTCGACACCAAAAATGGCTACCTGCGTGTGCGACACTGCGCTCAGGCGCGGGCTATCGAGAACGAGTGCTACGTGGTCATCTGCGGAAGCGTCGGCAACCTGCCGTCCATCGAGAACCTGGATATCCAGTATGCCCAGTCGGCGGTATTCACCCCCTCCGACTTTGCCTTCCCCCATGACGCAGTGCTGGCCGAAACCACGCCCAACACCGAGATGATCATCTTCTCGGACCTGGACTTGACCCGCCTGACCGTAGTGCGTGCAGAAGGCTCGGTCACCAACCTCAAGGACCGCCGCAAGGATCTCTTCGACCTGCGCTGGCGGGACTGGTCGCTGAAGTCCGGCAGTAGGCAAGAAGACTAACGCTCAACCTGCGACCCACTACGCATAAGTACGCCAACGCCGCCCACCGGGCGGCGTTTTGTCATTCACAAATCGCTATTCACAGCTTTCTATTCACACCTCCCTATTAACCACTCACCCAAGAGCTACTCATCCGGCCAAACAAGGTGGCTCGGCACGCGGCCTTTGGCATCGAACGCGACGCCCTCGGCACGCAGCTTTTCGTGCTGGCGTGCCGCGCCGCCGTGGTCAGCCAGTTTGAGTGACGCGGAAATGACACGATGCCAGGGTAGCTGATGCCCCTCGGGCAGGTGACGCATGGCCGACCCCACCATGCGCGCCGTTGCTCCTTCGGTCATCTTGGCAATGCGGCCATAGGTCGTCACCCGCCCCGCCGGAATTTGATCGACAATAGTGTAAATCTGTTCGAGCAGTTCCGGGCGTGGCATGACAACCTCGTTTGGCTTATGGCGTTGGTTTAGAGCGCTTCGACAAGCTGATCAATGGCTTGGAAGGCTTCTTTCAGGGCAGCATCGCGGTGAGCGTCGCCCATGTTCAAACCTTCAGCAAACACCACTTCCACATCGCTAATGCCCATCAGGCCCAACATGGTTTTCAGGTGCGGCGTTTGGCTATCGAACTCGGTGCCCGCGTATTGACCGCCACGAGCAGCCAGAATAATGGCCCGCTTTCCTTCGATCAGCCCCTGCGGGCCGTTTTCAGTGTAGCGGAAGGTTTCACCGGCGCGCAGCACGCGGTCAAACCACGCTTTCAGCTGGGAGGGAATGCCCAGGTTGTACATCGGCACCGCCAGGACTAGCACGTCGTTAGCACGCAGCTCTGCCAGCAGCTCATCCGAGTGCGCGGCCAGCGCCTGTTGCTCGGTGGTGCGCTCGTCAGCCGGGGTCTGCCACGCACCGAGCTCTTCGATGGCGAGGTGCGGAAGCGCGTTGGCAACGACATCGCGGTGGGTAACGGCGACGCCATCGCGTGCAGCGGCTTGCTGTTGAAAATGAGTCGCCAGCGCGTTGGACTGGCCGTTATCACCAAGGATAGAAGAGGTCACTAACAGGGCACGAGTGATCATGAAAATTCCTTGAAAATCAGTGGTAAGGTTAGGCGCTATTCTACGGCGCTTTTGACGAAGCAACAGCGCAACGTTTTCCGAGTTTCATTCGACAAAACCGAACCTTCTGACCTCATGAAAACGCCCCGCCCACGCTGCACTTTGGCAACGTGAAGCGGGGCGTTAAGCACTTAACTCGCGCCTGTTACTTCTGCTTAGGCCACGCGTTGGGATCGACCTTTTTGGCCAGCTTCGGGAACTGGCTGGGGTCGAAGACCGGTTCTTTACCCGCCTTGAGCTGCGTGTCGTAATCTTTGAACAGCGCAAAGGCAATGGGCGATAGCAGCAGAATCGCCACCAGGTTAATGATCGCCATCATACCCATGGAGAGATCCGCAAAATTCCAGATCGCGCCAAGGCTGGCTACGGAACCCACCATGATCATGCCTAGCACGGCAAAGCGGTAAATCATCACCGCCACCGGCGCACGGCGGCCTGCCAGATACTCAATGTTGGATTCGCCGTAGGAGTAGTTGGCAATCACCGAGGTAAAGGCAAACAGCAGAATAGCGATGGCGATAAACATGCCGCCCCAGTCTCCTACGTGGCTGGAG
>Ga0208337_1000038_pt1 | contig 25202 bp, 29 predicted proteins | sample DeeseametaMP0371_FD_184213 | JGI IMG/M metagenome (GOLD analysis project Ga0208337, IMG submission 184213) | Marine microbial communities from the Deep Atlantic Ocean - MP0371 (SPAdes) | ecosystem: Environmental > Aquatic > Marine > Oceanic | place: East of Porto Seguro, South Atlantic Ocean... | reverse complement strand
CAAATTTAAGAACCCCAACACTCTTAAATCCCATTCGTCTACAGATATACCATAATCCTGATAGGACAATATTCCTATAATAAAAAAAATCAAATAAATTAAAGTGACTACGATTATCTCTTGTCTATTTGTTTTTTTAGAAAAATTAGCCATATATAAAAGTTTATTTCTAATACATTATATTTTAAAAAAAAATAATTTTATGTTGATAATTTGTTTGAACAACATATTGTAGGAAGAATAGTCAAATTTTAAATAAAACACCAGAATATATGTATTTAGTTACAGGCGCAGCAGGATTTATAGGATTTCATTTAAGTTTGAAATTATTAAAAAAAAAAAAGTTTGTGATCGGTGTAGATAACATTAATCATTATTATGATCAAAAAATTAAATATGACAGATTAAAAATATTAAAAAAATTCTCAAAATTTAAATTTTTCAAAATAGATTTAAATAATAAAAGAAATTTTTCAAAAAAGATAAATAGATATAAAAATAAAATAGAAATAATAATACATTTAGCAGGACAAGCTGGTGTTAGATATTCAATTATCAATCCAAGCTCATATATATCTAATAACATAATGTCATACATTCATTTACTTGAATTTTTTAAAAACTCTTCAAAAATTAAGTTAATTATGTACGCAAGTAGCTCATCAATCTATGGGGAAATTGGTTCGAAATCTAGCATATCATCACAACCACAAACAAAGCCAATTTCAGTTTATTCAGCCTCCAAACTAAGTATGGAATTAATATCTAATGCTTATTGCTATCTTTATAAAAAGAAATTTATTGGTGTCCGATTTTTTTCTGTATATGGACCTTGGGGACGACCAGATATGTTTTATTTTAAATTTTTAAAAAAAATAAAGGATAATCAACCTATCGAAATATACAACTATGGCAATCATCATAGAAGTTTTACATATATTGATGATGTCGTTTTAAATTTGATGAAATTAATTAATAAATTTAAAAATCATAAAAAAACGCTATGTGATGTTTTTAATATAGGAAATCCAAATTCAATTAGTCTCAAAAAATTTATAAAAGTTCTTGAAACGACTGTTGGTAAGAAAGCAAACAAAAAATATATACAAAAACACCCCGGAGATGTAACAATTACGCGATCTAATATTAGGAGAGAAAAAAAAATTTTTAACCATGAAATTAAAGTGTCTTTAAAGAGAGGGATTGAAAAACTAATTAATTGGTATCGATCATATTATAAATAATTATACGAGCCGTTATCTTAATTTTTTTTAAAATATATTTTTTCTTTGATATTGTTTTCTTTATTTATATTTTTACTATCTTGGTTAATAATCAATTGGGCTAGGATGCCGATAAACAAAAAAATTAAACCAATCATGATTAAAAAAATTACTAATAATGGCAATGGCGTTTGAATAAATGACGTAGCATAAAAATATTTTAAAATAAGCATATAAATAAAGGAGAGAATTGATAAAAGAAAAGAAAAAAAACTAAATAATCCAAAGAAATAAATAGATTGTGTTTTATAATTTTTGAAAAATTTTAAGTAAAGCAAATCTATAATAACTTTTAGAATTCTGCCAAAGCCATAGTTAGATCGGCCGTGAATTCTTCTATTATGTTTCACCTCAATTTCATTAACTTGATAACCGTTATTTGCAAGCCTTGCTGCTAATAATCTGTGAAAATCACCCCAATTTGTAAAGTCATCAATTATTTTTTTTTTTAAAATTTTAAAAGCGCAACCATGATCATGAATTTTTGATCTAGAAAATAATCTAACAATAAAATTTGCTATAGTGCTCGGTAATATCCTGGAAAAAAAATTATCTTTTCTATGTTTCCTCCAGCCGATAAGCATATCTGTTCCTTTTTCAAATTCTGAAACCATTTTAGCAAGATCATTAGGGTCATTTTGTAAATCACCATCCATGATTACAATATTTTCATATTTAGATTGGCCTATTCCAGTATTTATTGCAGCCGATTGAGAAAGATTAGTGCGATGTTTTATTATTAATGTTTCAACAGTGTTTGTACTTAATTTTTTTAGTTCGTTAAATGTTTCGTCACTAGACCCGTCATCCACATAAACTATTTCTAAATTTCTTTTTTCGTTATCGATCTTTTTTAAATTATTTATTAGTTCATTGTTAAAAGATGAAATATTTTTTGCTTCATTATAAAAAGGAACAATTACTGTATAATTCATTGGATTTTATTAATATACTATAATTTAAATGTGTGCAATATTTGGAACTGCAGGAATAGCAAATTTAAAACTAATCAAAGAAATTTCTCAAAAACAAATTTTCAGAGGACCGGATGAACAAAACTTTTATGTAAGTGATGATAATCTTGTTTGTTTGGGTAATAATAGATTATCTGTAATAGATAAACAGAATGGGAAACAACCCATGTTTTCATCTAACAAAAGATTCATAACCGTTTTTAACGGCTGCATATATAATTTTTTGGAAATTAAAAAATATTTAAAATCAAAAAATATAAATTTTTCAACAAACTCTGACACGGAAGTTGTTGCCAATGCGTATATGTTTTTCGGAAAAAAATCGTTTAATTACTTTGATGGCATGTGGGCAATTGCCATTTATGATCGTGAGAAAAAAGAAATATTACTTTCAAGAGATTATGTAGGTCAAAAACCACTTTTTTATTCAAAAAATGATAATTACTATATTTTTTCTAGCCAATTAAATGGAATAGTTTTAGATAAAAATTGCTCGACAAAAGTATCAAGAAAAAATTTAAAAAAATATTTCACGTATTCTTTTATTCCTGCACCACACACATTGTTTGAAAATATCTATCAGCTTGAACCTGGAGAAAATATTTTAATAAATCTACAAAACTTAAATATTAATAAAACAAAATATTGGGACCTTAAAAATGGAGCAGATTACAATACTTTTTTTAATAAAATTCCAGTAAGTCAATTTAAGCAGCAATTTGAAGGAATCATTCAACAGCATTCTATTGCTGATAAATTGCCCGCATTGTCATTAAGCGGTGGAATAGACTCTTATATAGTTATGAATTACTTTACAAAATTACAAGAAAATTGTTCTTCATTTACATTAGGTTTTGAGAATAAAAGTTTTGATGAATCAAAATATGTAAAAAAAATAAAAAAAAAATTAAATAAACAAATTTATTATGCCAACGATAAAGAATTAATTTCAAGTTTCTTAACACTTTCAAAACTTTTAAGTGAGCCGATTGGTGACAGCTCGATAATTCCAACTTATATAATACATAATAAAATTAAAGATTATTCAAATGTTTGTTTAGGCGGAGATGGCGGAGATGAAACATTTTTTGGTTATATTACATTCGATGCTTACTATTTAGCTTTGAAATTAAAAAAAATTTTTCCTAATTTTTTTTTAAAAATTATTAAAAAGATAGTAGGTCCATCAAAATTTTCAAATGAATACATTACTTTTTCAACTAAGGTAAGAAAATTTTTTAACTCAATTCATTTAAATACAAAATATCTTTTGGCTAGTTGGATGGGCTGCTTGAGTGTCCAAGATATGGGAAATTTGTTTAACGAAAGAATTTCCGAAGATGATATTTATGATGATTTAAGCAACATACATAGTGATAATCTTAATTTAATGAGGAACGCACAGTTGTATTACTTTAAATTTTATTTACCAATGGTTTTAGCAAAAGTGGATCAGGCTAGTATGTTTAATTCTGTTGAGAGTAGATCTCCTTTTTTGAGTAAAAAAATTATTAACTTTAGTCTCGATCAGGATGTAAGGAAATTGTATAAGTTCTTTAAAAAAAAATATTTTATACGAAAAATTTTTAGCGAAGACGTACCAAAGGAAATTTTAAATCGAAAAAAACACGGATTTGCTTTTCCTAAAGAAATAATTCTTCAAGATAAAAAGTTGATTGAAAATTTATTAGATTATAATCTTTTAACAAATAGAGATTTTTTTAAAACTAAATATAGTAATTTCTTAAATAAAACCGAAGATTGTAGTCAATATATATGGAATGAATTGATACTTAATATAACTCTTCAAAATTTGAACAAATCTAGAGCTTTTTAAAAAATTTAATAGTGAGCCTTATCTTCAAAAAAGTTATAAATTTTTGTAGGTGTTCCGTTTAACATATATCTGTATACATTCACATTTTCCAAAACTCGTTGAATGTAATTTCTTGTCTCCTTAAATTTGACAAGTTCAATCCAATCAACGTAATCGATTTTTCCTTTCTGTGGATCTCCATTAATTTTTTTCCAGTATTTAACTCTCTTAGGTCCCGCGTTATATGCGGCTAAAGCAAAAGGATAGGAACCTTCATATACTTCTAATAAATCGGTTAAGTAATAAGAACCTAATTTTATATTATAGATCGGATCCGTTTTAAGTCTGTTTTTGCTATAAGGGAGCTTTGCTTTTCTAGCTATTAGTTTTGCAGTATAGGTCATCAATTGCATCATACCTCTCGCTCCAGCATAACTGTGTGCATTTTGATCAAATTCACTCTCTTGTCTTATTATAGCCAAGACAAGTTCTGGCTTGGGCATTCTTTTTTTATTCACGACATTTGGTGTCTCAATAACAGGATAGTTTAATTCGTTATAAAATTTTTTATCGTAAGAAGCTTTCTTAGCTATTTGAATAGCATAATCATATCTACCTATTTCAACCGATAATTTTCCAGCAAGAATTTCACTACCTTGTTTTATATCTAAGGCAGCCAAGTGTTTAATTATGTCTTTAGCATAATCTGTTTTGTTTAATTCATTTAATAATTTTAAAGGTTTAATTAAAGAATTTTTTTTAAATATTTTTACATATTTTTCGTCAACTTTAGGCTGAACATCTAAAGAAAAAGCTTCTCCTGGATAAACTTCTACAAAAGCTAATTGACCATAATAAGTATTTAAATATTTTGATGCTTCTTTAAACCATTCTTCTGATTTTTGATTATTGTTTATTATTTTATAGGTTCGCGCAATCCAGTACGCTCCCCTAGAAAGACTTATTGGATATCCTACATTGTTATAAAAATTTTTAAAATGTTGTAATGCCATGTTAGGATCATTTAAAAAAGTAAGTGCGACCCATCCAGAAAGCCATTCTGCTTCAGCATAATCAGACCCTTCCGACATCGAATGGTTGCTACTAACTTTGTAGGCTAATGCATATTTCTTTTTATAAATAAGTGAACGGGTTAATATTGATCTTTCAGTCCACCACCTATCCGGACGGACTAATTTTGCGGGATCGTTTGGAATATCAAATAGAATTTCTAAAGAAGGATTTAATCTTCCTCTCCGCCTACGCCATTTGAGCCTATCGTATTTTAAACCAATATCGTTTTTAAATTTTTCGGGAACTTTATTAATCGCATTGTCAACTCCGTAAGATTTGCTCATAAGTAGCTGTCGTGCTCTATATAATGCCGTTTCATCTTTGGGCAAATATCTTAACATTCTTTGTACATCCCAATGTTTGCCTTCCCAGGCATGCCAATCTGCTCTTTTAATGTTATCTGATACAGTTATTATCTTTTTGTATTTTTTTCTTAAATATTTTAATTCTTTTTTCGAAAGTTTTGCTTTAATCCATCCTTCTTTTATTAGTTCTGATCCTTTTTCTAAATTGCCTTGTAAAATATAGGCTTCTCCAAGTTTAATTTTCCCATAATCACTAAAAGGTTCTTTACCTCCAAACCATTTCATTACAACTGATGGCGGTACTGTATTTAGGTAAATTTTGTGTTCAGCAAGATATTTGAGTCTGTTAATTCTTGGATAATTAGGATTGTTATTTATAAAAGTTAAATAATCGTAGAAACTCGCATTATTCATTGGTTCTTTTAAATAAAGCCAATATACCAATTTAAATACCATTTTATCTTTAGCTTTTTTTGAGATCTTTATAGCAGTTTGCCATTTTTTTTTATCAACTGCCTTAAATGCATTCTTTGCTATACTAAAATCCTTTCGTGATAGTATTGTTGATTTAGTAACCGCCTTATCAATTTTTTTTTGAAAAATTATAGGTTTTTTTTCTGGATAAATAATAATTTCTTCTTTGACTTTGTCATCTATTAAAGGTTTTTTTTCTGGATAAATAAAAACTTTTCCTTTGAATTCGTCATCAATTCCAGCAATTTCTTTACTTTCTGTAACTTCAACTTTTTCTTTTTTTAGTGTTGGTTTTTTTTCAGGAAAAATACGTTTTTTTTGTGCTGTCTTAATTTTTGTTTCTTTATCAGGAGTAGGCTTAGGTATTGGCAAAATTCGATCTGCTGCAACTGCTTGTGAAGTAAAAATGATAGTAAAAATCAAAAAAATTACTTTAAGTAGGAGCAGATTCTTCATAAATTTTTTAGATTAATTACTTTTTTAAATTATGTTATAAAGATTTATGTTTAAAGGATCAATTGTAGCTTTAATTACACCATTCAAGAATAATAAACTTGATGAGGATAGTTATATTGCTTTAATACATCATCATTTAAAAAGCGGAACTTCTGCTATTGTTCCTGCAGGAACTACCGGTGAATCGCCAACCTTAAGCCACAAAGAACATGAGAGGGTTATCGAATTGTGTGTAGAAGAATCAAAAGACAAAATACCTATTATTGCTGGCACAGGTTCAAACTCAACCGACGAAGCTATTTCATTAACAAAGTATGCTGAAAGAGTTGGTGCTAAAGCAGCATTGGTTGTCACGCCTTACTATAATAAACCTACTCAAGAAGGGTTATATCAACATTTTAAAGCTATTAATGATAATTGCTCAATACCCATAATTATTTATAACATTCCGCCACGATCCGTCGTTGATATGAGTGTAGATACTATGGCAAGACTTTTTGAATTAAAAAATATTATTGGTGTTAAAGATGCAACGGCAAATTTAAATAGAGTTGATGAGCAAAAAAAGAAAATGGGATCTGATTTTCTCCAACTATCAGGAGAAGATGCTACAGCTTTAGAATTTAATTTAAGAGGAGGGGCTGGTTGTATTTCAGTTACTGCAAACGTGGCAGCAAAACTTTGTTCTGAGTTTCAAGATGCTGCATTAAGTAAAAATAATAGTAATTTATTAGCTAAAGCAAAAGAGATTAATGATAAGTTAATGCCGCTACACAAATCTTTATTTATCGAAAGCAGTCCTAGTCCTGTAAAGTATGCTGCTAGCTTGCTAAATCTGTGTTCTGAAGATGTTAGATTGCCATTAGTTAAAGTGACAGAACAAACAAAAAAAGTTGTAAAATCTGCCCTGTCTCATGCAAATTTAATTTAATAAATGAAGCAAAAAACCAAAAGTGGTTTAAAGATAATTTGCAATAATAGAAAAGCTAAATTTAATTATTTTTTCAATGAATTTTTTGAAGCAGGAATTGTTTTAAATGGTTCAGAAGTAAAATCGTTACGAGATGGAAAAGCAAATATTTCCGAAGCTTATGCAGTAGATGAACAGGGTGAAATATTCCTGCTTAATTCACATATTCCTTCTTATAAAGAGTCTAGTTATAATAATCATGATCCTAAACGAAACAGGAAACTATTACTCAACAAACGAGAAATTAATAAACTCATAGGGAAAGTAAATAGAGAAGGATATACTTTAATACCAACAAAGTTATATTTTAAAAAAGGAAGGGCCAAAATTGAAATTGCAGTAGCAAAAGGAAAAAGACATTATGACAAAAGACAAGTCAAAAAGAAAAGGGATTGGAATAGAGAGAAGGCCAGATTTTTTCGAAAAACAAGCTAATTTAAAATGGTTTTTCTTGCATTAGGATCAAACTTATCTTCAAGTTTTGGTGATAGGTTTACAAATATAAATTTGGCAATATCATATCTTGAAGGTTATGGAATTCAAATAATTAATAAATCTAATTTTTACGAAACGTATTCATATCCCAATAAAGAAAATCCTAAATTTATTAACATCGTTATTTCCGTTAAAACTCATTTAACTCTTGTGGATTTAATGTCAGTTTTACTTTTTATTGAAGAAAAACTAGAAAGAAAAAGAAATAAAAAAAATGATTCACGTACCTGTGATATAGATATTATTGATTATAATAATCAAGTTTTAGATTTTAAATATAAAAATTTGAATCTCACAGTACCACATAAAAAGCTTATTTTTAGAAATTTTGTTTTATTACCCCTACAAGAAATATCTTCTGAGTGGAAACATCCAATAACAAAAGAAAATATTAGCATTTTAATAGATAAACTTTCTGAAGAAGATAAGAAGTCTATATTAAAGATAAAAAAAAATTGATATAATAATAAAATGCTCAACCGAGAAGATTTAATTAAAAAAGTAAAAACTTATAATAAGTTTTTAAATCCAGAAACTTTATCCAAAGCTTACACTTTTGCTTTAAATGCCCATAAAAATCAAAAACGTGATTCTGGTGATCCTTATTTAATGCATCCAGTGGCAGTTGCCGATATTTTAACAGATTTAAAACTTGATAGTGCAACAATAGCTACAGGATTACTTCATGACACGTTAGAAGATACAAAAACCACTTATAAAACTGTACAAAAAGAATTTGGAAAAGAAGTGGCCGATTTAGTTGATGGAGTTACAAAAATCTCTGCATTAGAAGGGAAGGTCATCGGAAACTCCAAAGCAGAAAATATTAGAAAACTTATATTAGCGACATCTAAAGATATACGCGTTTTACTTGTAAAATTGGCGGATCGACTGCATAACATGCGAACCTTAAATTCAATCTCAGATGAAAATAGAAGGAAAAGAATTGCTGCAGAAACAATGGAAATATATGCCCCGCTGTCAGAACGAATGGGCATGAATTATATTAGAGATGAGTTGGAAGATTTGTCATTTCAAGAACTGAACCCTGAAGCACGAAATCTAATTGTTGAAAGACTTGCTTTAAATAAAAAAGATAGAGAAAAAACTTTTAAAGTAATATCCAAAACTTTTGAAAAAGTTTTAACTGAAAAAAAGGTTAATACAAAAATAATCGGTAGAGAAAAAACTCCTTTTTCAATTTGGAGAAAAATGCAATCTAGAAGGATATCTCTTGAACAACTGACTGACATCATTGGTTTCCGAGTTATAGTTGATAGCATAAAAACATGTTATGAAGTACTTGGGATATTTCACAGTAAGTGGTCCACGATACCAGGAAGATTTAAGGATTATATATCAACTCCCAAAATAAATAATTATAAATCATTACATACAGCAGTTATAGGTCCCAATAATGAAAGAATAGAAATACAAATTCGAACACAACAAATGCATGAATTTGCTGAAAGAGGTATAGCATCACATTGGAAATATAAATCATCAGAAAAATTGAGTCATTTAGCTTTGAAAGAATATGATTGGTTAAGAGACCTTGTAGAGATTATTGAAAAAGATACTAGCCCTGAGCATTTTTTAGAATATACCAAGCTGCAAATGTTTGAGCATAATGTATTTTGTTTTACTCCCAAAGGTGAAGTTATTAAGCTACCTAGAGATGCTACACCAATAGATTTTGCCTATGCAGTTCACACAAAAATAGGTGATAGTGTAGTTGCCTGTGAAATTAATGGAAGAGGCTCACCTTTGCAAAGTATTTTAAAAAATGGTGATTTAGTAAAAATTATTGGATCTAATAACGTTTCACCATCGCTGCAATGGTTATCATACGCAAAAACGGGTAAAGCACGAGCTGCAATAAGAAGGTATTGGCATAACAAAACAAACACAATTCAAATGGCTGATAAAAAATATGTTAGCAGTTTATGCATACAAATACCTAATGTTCCAGGAAAACTTGGTGAAGTAAGTAGTTTAATTGGTTTTCATCAAAACAATATAATAAATATGGAAATCATAGAAAAAAAGGCTGATTATTTAGAATTTATATTTGATATACAGATTAAGGATTTAAAAAATTATAGAAATTTAATAAGTGAATTAAAACTAAAAGAATATAAATTTAAAATTATACGACACAGGAAGAAAGATGCTTTCTTACAACGAATCTTTAAAAATTTTAAAAGAAACTAATGCATTATTAGAAGGTCATTTTATTCTTTCTTCAGGTTTACACAGCAATCAATATGTACAATGCGCTAAGTTATTAAGTTATCCTAAACAAGCTGAAATTATATGTGCTGCGTTAACTGAAAAAATTAAGAGTAATTTTAATAAAATTGACATTGTTTTATCCCCAGCTTTAGGTGGAATTGTCGTTGGTTATGAAATTGGTAAACAATTAAATACGCAAACTATTTTTGCTGAAAGATCAAATAATAAATTAGTATTAAGGAGAGGATTTGCTATTCCACAAGATTCTAATGTACTTATTGTGGAGGACGTAATCACTACTGGAAAATCGGCTATAGAATGTTCCGAAATAGTAAAAATAAATAAAGCTAATTTAATTGGTTTTGCTTGTGTTATAGATCGGTCAGATAATAACGTTTTAATTAAAGAAAAAATTGTTTCTCAAATAAAGATTAAAATAGCTATATTCAAAGAAAATGAATTGCCAGATGAATTAAAAAAAACTCCCGCAGTAAAACCTGGTAGTCGAAACTTATCCAATGACCAAAACTAGACTTGGTGTGAATATTGATCATGTTGCTACCATTAGAAATGCTAGGGGAGAAACATATCCCGATCCCCTTAAAGCAGCTTTATTAGCCCAAAAAAGTGGAGCGGATTCAATAACCATTCATTTAAGAGAAGACAGAAGACATATTAGAGATAAAGATTTAAAGAACATAAAAAAAAAAATTAAAATACCATTGAATTTAGAAATGGCGCCCACAAAAGAAATGTTAAATATAGCAATTAAACATAAACCCAATTTCGTATGCATTGTACCTGAAAAACGTAGAGAAATTACAACAGAAGGCGGTTTAAATGTTAAAAAAAATACTGGATTTTTAAAAAAAATAATTGAAAAACTTAAAAAAAATAAAATAAGAGTTAGTTTATTTATTGAACCAAAAATTTTTAATATTATATTATCAAAAAAACTAGGTGCAAATTGTGTCGAGCTTCACACAGGTAAATTTTGCTATTTATTTAATAAAAATAAAAAAACCAAATCGGCTTTTTCTAATTTAAAAAAATCTGCATATTACGCAAAAAAATTAGGCTTAGAAGTACATGCAGGACATGGACTTACATATCAATCTGCCTATCAAATAGCTGAAATCAAGGATATTTCAGAATTTAACATCGGTCATTTTATTGTTTCCGAGTCTTTGTTTATCGGTATAAAAAATTCTATTAAAAAGTTTAAAAAAATTATAAATAAATAATATGAAAATTTTTGGCATCGGCACCGATATTGTAAATATCGTAAGAATGGAAAAATCTTTAAAACGATATGGCAGTAAATTCAAAAATAATATTTTTTCTAAAAATGAAATTGCTTATTGTGAAAAAAAAAAAAATTCAGGTGCATTTTACGCAAAAAGATTCGCTGCTAAAGAAGCTTTAAGTAAGGCTTTGGGTACAGGCATAAGAAAAGATATTAAATTCAAGAATATCGAAATACATAATGATTCTTATGGCAAGCCATCTATTCGATTGAAAGGAACTGTTGATGATTATCTTAAAAAAAAAATTAAAAGAAAAAAATATAATATTCACTTATCTTTATCTGATGATAAACCTTGGGCTCAGGCAACTGTAATAATCACTTATAATTAATGAAAAAAAAAATTATTGAAAATATAAAAACAATTATCTATGCACTGATAATTGCATTAATAATTAGAAGTTTTCTTTTTCAACCTTTTTATATTCCTTCATCCTCCATGGAACCAAATTTGTTAGTGGGTGATCGATTATTTGTTTCAAAATATTCATATGGTTATAGTCGTCATTCATTACCCTTTAGTCCAAACCTAACAAATAAAAGATACTTTAGTAAAAATCCTGAAAGAGGAGATGTAGTAGTTTTTAAAACTCCAGCCGATAATAGAACTGATTATATTAAAAGATTAATCGGACTACCAGGAGATACTTTGCAAATCATAGATGGTGATCTTTATTTAAATAATAAAAAGATACAACGTAATAAAATAGAAATTACTATTAATATTAATTGTGGTAACGAAATATTGAATGTTAACGCGTTTGAAGAGATTCTTCCGAACGGGAAAAAATATATTGCGGTTTATAATAAAGAAGGCACAATGCAAAATACGGATAAATTTATTGTACCTAATGAACATTATTTTTTTATGGGTGATAACAGAGATTGCTCTAAAGATAGTCGATACTTAAGTAGTGTTGGTTATGTTACTTTTAATAATCTTGTAGGTAAGGCTAGATTAATTTTTTTTTCCAATGATAAAAAAAAGGGAAATTTTTTTAAATTTTGGAAATGGCACGAAAGCATTCGAATAGCTCGTTTTTTTAATAAAATACAATGAATCCTAATATAAAAAATTTTGAAAAAAGATTGAAAATAAAAATAAAGAATAAATCATTGCTAATTCAAGCCTTAACTCATAAAAGCACCAATCAAGAAATCAATAATGAAAGACTTGAATTTCTGGGAGATAGGGTAATTGGTTTAGTACTCTCAAACAAATTATTTGATATATATCCAAAAGAAACTGAGGGTGTCCTAGATAAAAGATTTGCAAAATTAGTTAATAGGAAAACTTGCGCTTCTTTAGCTTGGTCTATTGGAATTAAAGATTTTATTATAATGGGTGATACTAAAAAAAAAATTATTCGAAAAGATGAAAAAATTTTAAGTGATGCCTGTGAAGCTATCATTGGAGCAATATTTGTTGATAGAGGATACAATTACGTTAAAGAATTTGTTCTAAGACTTTGGAAACAAGATATAAATAAATCACATATTACAATTTTAGACCCTAAAACCAAATTGCAAGAGCATTCCCTTAAAATGTACAAAAAACTTCCGGTCTATCGTCTTTTAAGCTCAAAAGGACCAAAACATAATCCGATCTTTAAAATTTCAGTCATCATTGATGGATCAAAGCAATTTATTGGACTTGGAAATTCTAAGAAACAAGCACAGCAAGATGGTGCTAATAATTTATTGAAAAGCATAAATATAAATTAACTATGTACTGGAAAGATGAAAGTTATTTATTGTCTAAAACTAATTTCGATGAAAATTCAATTTTTATTGAAGCATTTACTTTAAATCATGGAAAATGTAGCGGAGTTGTTTATGGCGGTTCCTCCAAAAAATTAAAAAAAAATTTTCAAATAGGAAACAAGATTTTGTTGAATTGGAAGTCTAAAGGTGAGAATAAAGTTGGTTATTTTAATACTGAACTTATTAAACCCATTTCTCCTTTATTTTTTGATGATAAAAAAAGATCTATTTGTGTTCTTGCTGCTACTTCAATTTTAAAAATTTTATTACCAGAAAGACAAATTAATAAAAAAATTTATCATTCTTTCGATCGACTAGTTGAGCAATTTAATCATGATGATTGGATACAATTATATATTTTCTGGGAATTATCTCTAATTAAGGAACTTGGTTTTGGAATTAACTTTATTGATAAAAATTACCCCGAAAATCACATTAGTAATACTATTGAAATAAATGATAGATATTTTAAAATTCCTAAACTTTTATTAGAACAAAATAGTAAAAACTTTTCAAATGCTGTAATTAAGGAAGCCTTAACTTTCAATAAAAGCCTATTAATGGAAAATTTTATTTTGCCGCACCGACTTAGACTGCCTTTGTCTAGAAGTATTTTAGAAAAATACTTTAATTAATGGAAGAATATAAAATAAGATCTATATTAAAAACACTTACTTGGAGAATTACTGCTTCTCTAGATACTTTTGTTATAGCATGGATCATAACTGGTGAATGGGGAATGGGTGCATCTATTGCTGGTTTTGAGGTTATAACAAAAACATTTTTTTATTATTTTCACGAGAGAATATGGAATAAAATTAAATGGGGAAAAAAGAAATGGTGGTGGTTATCTTAACTTTTGGGCAATTTCTTCAGCAAAATAAGTAACTACAGCGCTTGCCCCAGCTCTTTTAAAAGATGTCAAACTTTCGATTATTGCTTCTTCATTCAAAATTTTATTTTTTATTCCGTTTTTAATTAAACTATATTCACCTGAAACTTGGTAGGCAAATACGGGTATTTTGAAATTGTCTCTAATTAATTTTATTATGTCTAAATAAGGCATTCCAGGCTTAACCATTACAAAATCAGCTCCTTCTTTTATGTCTAAAGCAACTTCTCTAAGAGCTTCTTTAGAATTCCTGAAATCCATTTGATAATTTTTTTTATCACCTTTTAAAGTTTTTTTTGAACCAACAGCATCTCGGAAAGGACCGTAAAAATTAGAGGCATATTTTACAGCATAGGATAATATTTGAACTAGTTCATAATTATTTTTATCTAGTGCTTTTCTGATTTCACCAACTCTACCATCCATCATATCCGAGGGAGCAATAACATCACATCCCATTTCAGCTTGTAAAAGAGATTGTTTAATTAAAATCTTTATTGTTTCATCATTATCTACATAATTATTTTTCAGTATTCCGTCATGACCATGACTAGTGTATGGATCAAGAGCTACATCACACATTATCCCAATATTTTTATAATTTTTTCTAATTAATCTTAGAGCCTTGCACACAAGATTATTTTTATTTAAAGCCTCAGATCCTTTGCTGTTTTTTTTTGAGTTTGGAATATTTGGAAATAAAGCGATCATTGGTATATTTTTATCCATTGCACTTTCAACTAATTTTTCTAACTTATCGATTGAATGTCTATAAACGCCTGGCATAGTGTTAATGCGTTCTTTTACATTTGTGCCTTCACAAATAAATATTGGCCAAATTAAATCATTTGGCGATAATGTACTTTCTTGCACAAGTCTTCGAGACCATTCTTTTTTTCTATTCCTTCTTAGTCTTGTGCTGGGATATGAGCCTATGCTTTTCATTTAATAACCGTTCTCACTACAATTTTAAGTTTATATTATTATAATTAATAATACCATTGCGACAAATCCGGTCTATTATTTAATCTACAAATGTAATAAGTTTGATTATATGAGCGATTTTAAAGATTTTCATAAAGTTAAAAATATGCTTTTTAATGTTTCAAAACTTAAAAAAGGTTTAGAAGAAGTTTTAAAAATTAAAAATTATGATAGCGCAAATGGCATTCCTAACTTTGCTGCAATCTGTCTGAATCAAGTTCCTGGGGATCCAGCCTCAACCAAAGGAAATAATGCTAGGGGAGTTTTTTGGACGAAACCGGATGAATCTGGCAAGGAAGTTTCGAGAGATAAACCTATAGATGAAAATCTATACACAGAGTTTGTAAAAGATTTCGAACATACTTATTTTAAAGAGGTTTATGAAAAATTATCCTCTAAATTTAAACTTGGTCGAGTAAGAATTTTATTAAAAAAGCCAAGAACAACTTTAAGCTGGCATAGAGATCCAGAGCCAAGATTGCATGTACCAATTATTACAAACCCTGGATGTTTACAGGTTATCGAAAATGTTGCAAAACACTTACCTGCCGATGGCTCTGTTTGGATTACCAACAACACAAAATATCACAATGCTTTTAACGGTGGAGAAGAAAATAGAGTCCATTTAGTGGCATGTTTGACCGATTATAAGTTTCATTAGTTAATAAAAATCTAAATCAAAATATTGTGGTATAAATTTTTATACTATATATATGTAGTTTAATTTTAACTTTAGCAGTGGCAAGAGATAGAAAAATAAAATCAAAAAAAGTAGTTCTAGCATCTGATCATGCTGGTTTTAAACTAAAGGAAGAAATTAAAAAATTTTTGATTAAAAAAAAGGAAAAAGTGTTGGATCTTGGAACAGAAAATACTAGTTCAGTTGATTATCCAGACTATGCTCATCTTTTATCTAAAAAAATGAGAAAAGATAAAAATCAATTCGGTATTTTAATATGTGGATCTGGAACTGGAATGTCTATGGCTGCCAACAAACACAAAAATATTAGAGCTGCATTGTGCTATGACACTAAATCTACAAAATTAAGTAGACTACATAATAATGCTAATGTGATGACAATAGGAGCAAAGTTGACTAAAAAAAATGTTGCATTAAAATGTGTAAGTACATTTTTAAAAACTGATTTTGATGGTGGTCGTCATTCGCGAAGAGTAAAAAAAATATAAAACGTGTATGCCAAAATTAAATAAATATATGTCCGACAATTATCAAAATTTTTTTGATAATGATTTATCAACAACAGACCCAGATTTATATAATTCTATAAAGCTTGAACTAGAAAGACAGCAACAGCATATTGAATTAATTGCATCAGAAAATATTGTTTCAAAAGCTGTCTTAGATGCCCAAGGCTCAATCATGACAAATAAATATGCTGAAGGTTATCCATCAAAAAGATATTATGGTGGATGCGAATTCGTTGATAAAGCTGAAGACCTAGCGCTTGAAAGAGTAAAAAAATTATTTGATTGTAAATATGCAAATGTACAACCTCATTCAGGAGCACAAGCTAACGGAGCTGTATATCTTGCGCTTTTAAACCCTGGAGACCCCATACTTGGTATGAGTTTAAACTCTGGAGGTCATCTAACTCATGGAGCAAAAGTTTCACTTTCAGGGAAATGGTTAAGTTCATTTCATTACGATGTTGATAAAGAAACTGGACTTATTGATTACAATCAAATCGAGGTATTAGCAAAACAACATAAGCCGAAACTTATAATTGCTGGCGGCAGCGCATATTCTAGAATTATTGATTTTAAAAAATTTAAAGAAATAGCAGATAAAATAAATGCATATCTTATGGTGGATATGGCTCATTTTGCGGGATTAGTAGCTGGAAAAGGACATCCAAATCCCATTGAATATGCAGATGTTGTGACATCAACTACACATAAAGTTTTAAGGGGCGGTAGAGGAGGAATTATCTTAACAAATAGAGAGGATATAATTAAAAAAATCAACTCAGCTGTTTTTCCTGGATATCAAGGCGGGCCTTTAATGCATATCATAGCAGCAAAAGCTGTTACTTTTCAAGAAGCTTTACAACCTAGTTTTATAAATTATATTAAATCTGTTCTTGCTAACGCTAAAATTTTATCTGAAACTTTAAAAAATAATGGTTTTAAAATATTTTCAGGAGGTACTGATACACATTTAATGTTAGTTGACTTACGACCTTTTAAAGTTACAGGAAAAGATGCAGAAACCAGTTTAGGAAAAGCAAATATTACGTGCAACAAAAACGGTATTCCCTTTGATACACAGAAAATGACAATTACCTCGGGCATAAGACTTGGCACACAAGCTGTAACAACCAGAGGTTTTGGATTAAACGAATTCAAAAAAGTTGGAAATTTAATAAGCAAGGTAATTGAAAGTTTATCAAAAAATCAAGAAGATAATGGTAAAATTGAATCTGAAGTTAGAAAAGAAGTTATAGAGCTTTGTTCAAAATTTCCAATTTATAATCATTTGAAAGAAAATTAACTTATGCTTTGCCCATTTTGTAGAGAAAAAGATACATCAGTTGTAGACTCAAGACCAACTGAAGATGGAACCGCAATTAGAAGACGAAGAGTATGTGCTTGTGATAGAAAAGAACGTTTTACAACTTTTGAAAGGGTTCAATTTAGAGAACTAACTGTGATCAAAAGTAACGGCCGTCGAGCTCCTTTTGATAGGGATAAAATCGCTAAATCTATTACTATAGCTTTACGAAAAAGACCTATAGATAGCGAATCCGTTGAGAAGTTTATTTCAAAAATTGTCAGGAATTTAGAAGGTCTCGGTGAAAATGAAATTCCAACGTCTACAATAGGAAAATTTATTATGGATGGTCTCTCAAATTTAGATCAAGTAGCTTATGTTCGTTTTGCTTCAGTTTATAGAAATTTTAAAGAAGCGAAAGATTTTGAACAATTCATCGGCAACTTGAATGTCTATAAAGCAGAATAAACAATCAAAACATTCTTTTTTTATGAAGCTTGCTTTAATGCAGGCTCAAAGAAATTTGGGAAACACAAAAGAAAATCCTGCAGTGGGATGCGTTATTGTTAAAAATGATTGCATTATAAGCGCAGGATGCACAGGCATAAATGGCAGACCTCATGCTGAGCAAAATGCAATAACTTATTCTAAAAATGATATTAAAAATTCCGATTTGTACGTGACTCTAGAACCTTGCTCACATTACGGAAGAACACCACCTTGCGTTAAAACAATTATAAGAAATAAAATTAAAAGAGTTTTTTTCTCTCTAAATGATCCAGATCGCAGATCATATAACAAAAGCACAAAGCAACTTAAAAAAAATAAAATAAGAGTACAAAATGGAATTCTTGGTTCTGATATTAAAAATTTTTATAAAAGTTATTTTAAATACAAAGAAAATATTCTGCCTTTTGTTACAGCAAAAATGGCCATTTCGAAAGATTTTTATACAAACAGTAAGAAAAAAAAATGGATTACAAATAAGTTTTCCCGCGGAAGAGTACATTTAATGAGAAGCAATCATGATTGCATCCTAACAAGTATTAATACTATTATTATAGATAATCCAAGATTTACATGTAGAATTCGTGGATTAGAAGATAATTCGCCATCTAGAATTATTTTAGATAAAAGGCTAAAAATACACATTACATCTAATATAATTAGATCGGCAAATAAGTATCGTACTATTATTTTTTTCAATAAAATTGACCAAAAAAAAATCAAAGTATTAAAAAATTTAAAAATTGAACTTGTCAAAATTCCTTTAAGTGAGGATGGAAATTTTGATTTAAAATATATTCTTATGAAAGTAAAAATATTAGGTTTTTCTAGGATTTTTTTAGAATCTGGACTAAACTTGACTACTAATTTTTTAAATAAAGGTTTAGTAGATGATTTTCAACTTTTTATATCTAGTAAAAATCTTGGGAAGAATGGAAATAATAGCTTTAAAAAAAATATGAAATTATTTTTTAAAAATAGAAAATTTACCAATGAAAAAGTTAATCTATTTGGTGATAAATTAATCTCGTACAGGATTAAATAATGTTTAATGGAATAATTAAACACACAGGAAAAATTAGTAAGATCTATAAAAACAATAATAATTGTATTATAGAAATTCTATCCAAAATTAAATTTTCAAAAAATGAAATAGGATCATCTATTTCGTGTTCTGGGACTTGTTTAACACTAGAAAAGTATAAAGGGAATTTAAGTAAATTCTATATTTCAAAAGAAACCTTAAATAGAACTAACTTTAAATCTTCAAATAAAGGAGATCTTATTAATCTAGAAAAATCATTAAAATATGGCGATCGTATTTCTGGACATTTTGCACAAGGTCATGTGGATACAACAAGTATAATTAAGAAAATTGATTTTGTTGGAAAATCTTGGTTTGTTAATTTTAAATTACCAAAAAAATATAAGAAATATTTAATCCAAAAAGGTTCTATTACTATTAACGGAGTTTCATTAACTATTTCAAAGATCTTAAAAGATGGTTTTCAAATAGTTGTTATTCCTCAAACATTGAAACTTACTAATTTAATGTATTTGAAAGAAAAAGATGTTGTAAATATTGAATTTGATGTTTTGGGTAAATATATAAAAAAATTTTTAAAATGAGCAAAATAAAGTTTTCGAAAATTAAAGAAATTTTACAAGATGCTAAACGTGGTAAAATGTTCATTTTATTAGATGACGAGGGAAGGGAAAATGAAGGTGATCTTATTATTCCAGCATCCAAATCAACCGCAAAGTCGATTAATTTTATGGCAAAATACGGTAGGGGACTTATATGTTTGGCTTTAAACCAAACTCAAGTAAATAAACTAAATTTATCATTAATGTCACCACTTAATAAATCCAGAACACAAACTGCCTTTACAGTTTCTATTGATGCAAAAAAAGGAGTTTCCACAGGTATATCAGCGCACGATAGAGCTCGCACAATTAAAACAGCAATCAAAAAAAACGTTTCTCAAAATGATATTGTATCACCAGGTCATGTCTTTCCTATTGTTTCAAAGAATGGTGGAGTTTTAGTACGAGCTGGACACACAGAAGCATCTGTGGATGTTTCAAAATTATCTAAAAATGGTGCTTCAGCAGTTATTTGTGAAATTATGAATGACGACGGAACAATGGCTAAAGGCAAACAATTACTTAATTTTGCAAAAAAGCATAAATTAAAATTGGGAAAAATTGATGATTTAATCGCTTATCGTTTAAGTCGAGAAAACTTAATTAAATTTAAGAAATCTTCAATTATTAAAATTAAAAATCAAAATTATAATATAAAAATTTTTGAGAATTTGTTAGATAATTCAGAAAACTTTGCGTTAATTAAAGGAAATTTAAATAAAAATAAAAATCCTAGAGTAAGAGTTATTTCATCGAATATTGTAAAAAATTACTTAATGGGAGAAAAACTACCAAATTATTTTAATCAAACTATTGCGCATTTTCAAAACCATAAAGATTGTGTATTAATCTTTATAAGAGATACAAATCTTAAATCGGTTTCTGAGACTTTAAAAGGATATAAAAATAAAAAATTTTATAAAAGCGGAGAGGATAAGCTTATTAAAAACTATGGTATAGGAGCACAAATAATAAAAGCATTAAATATTAAAAAAATGATATTAGTAACTAGATCACAAAAGAAAGTTATTGGATTAGAGGGGTACGGCATAAAAATTACAAAACAAGAAATAATTAAATGAGGGAAAAAATTTGTATAATTACAGCACATTACTATCAAAAAATAACATCAGATTTATACAATGGAGCAACTTTAGTATTAAACAAACACAAGATCTCTTCAGAGTGGATTAAAGTGCCTGGTGTGTTTGAAATACCAGTAACTATTGTAAAAAATATAGAATCTTATGATGCATTTATTGCTTTAGGTTGCGTAATTAAAGGTGAAACACCTCATTTTGATTTAATTTCTAAAGCTGCTGTAAATGCAATAATGGATTTATCTATCAAGTATAAAAAACCAATAGGAAATGGAATAATTACCTGTTTAAGTGAAAAACAAGGTATTGAAAGAGCTGATCCAAATAAAAAAAATAAAGGAGGAGAGGCGGCTAAAGCAGTACTTTCAGTTTTGGGAATTTTAAAAGATGAATCAAAATGAAGCTCTTCAGAATCCTAGAGTTATTGTAGTCCAAAAATTATATAGTCATCATTTTAATAAAGAATCTAAGATAACATTTCCAAAGCATAGATATAAAAAATTTATCAAAGATGTTGTTGTTGGCACAATTGAAAGAAAAGAATTAATTCAAGATTTAATGGATAAAGAGTTAAAGGAAGATATAAACGATAATAAAACTGAAATAATATTAAAGTTAATGATAATGGCTGCTATATATGAATTTATGTTTATGCACAAAACACCTGTAAAAGTTGTTATTAGCGAATATTTAAAAGTATCAGATTTTTTTATTGGTTCAGGACAAAAAAGCTTTTTAAACGCTATATTAGATAAAATATCTAAGTTAAGCCGAGTTAAAAATGAATGAATTCTCATTTATTAGCAAATATTTAAAACCATTATCATTAAATATTCCAGGAGCACTAAAATTAAGTGACGACATTTAATTCTAGAAATAAATCGAAAATTATTTCTTTATCGAAAAAGTTAAATACTAAGATATCTAAAATTGGATTTATTAAAAAAGAAAAAAAAATTGTGTTTAGATATAATATGAATAAATTGATATTAAATACTAAAAAAATGGAGTATATACACAATTTTTAATAAAGATTTTGGTTGCCTTTTATGTTTTTTTTTGGCAATTTGCGTTTTTTTAATCATAATTAATTTTAATAAATGATTGGTACACTTAATCTTATTATAGCCGCAGGTTTACTGGCCATTTTATATGGATATATAGTTGGTAAACAAATATTATTAGCTAGTCCAGGTAACGCTAAAATGCAAGAAATTGCTAGCGCCATTCAAGAAGGTGCAAGAGCTTATCTAAACCGTCAATATAAAACAATTGCTATAGTTGGAGTTATTATTCTCATTATAATTACATATGCCTTGGGAATTTGGGTAGGTCTTGGTTATTTTATCGGAGCTTTTTTATCAGGAACAGCAGGTTATGTTGGAATGCTTGTATCAGTTCAAGCAAATGTAAGAACTACTGAAGCTTGTAGAAAAGGTTTATCTGCAGGTTTGAATATTAGCTTTAAATCTGGCGCTGTTACTGGAATGTTAGTTGCTGGCTTAGCCTTATTATCAATAGCGATTTATTATCTAATATTATTAAAATTAAATATAGAAAATAGAGAAATAATAAATGCGCTAGTTGGATTAGGCTTTGGTGCATCATTAATATCAATTTTTGCAAGATTAGGTGGTGGAATATTTACAAAAGGTGCTGATGTAGGTGCTGATTTAGTTGGTAAAATTGAAGCAGGAATTCCTGAAGATGATCCAAGAAATCCCGCTGTTATAGCCGATAACGTAGGTGATAATGTAGGAGATTGTGCTGGGATGGCTGCAGACCTCTTTGAAACTTATGCTGTAACAATAGTTGCTACTATGATTTTATCTTCAATTTTTTTCTTAGGTAATTTAAGTATGATGATTTATCCGCTCGCAATAGCAGCAACATGTATACTTACTTCAATCGCGGGAACTTTTTTTGTGCGTTTGGGTTCAAGTAAAAATATAATGGGAGCGTTATATAAAGGCTTTATAGCTACTGCTATTTTATCTTTAATATTTTTGTATCCAATTACAGATAAAATAATTGGATTAGATAGTATTTATTCATCTACAAATGCTGAGTTTAGTGGTTTTGGACTTTATTTGTGTGGAGTTATTGGTTTGGTAATTACAGGACTTATTATTTGGGTAACAGAATATTATACTGGAACAAAATTTAGACCTGTTATAAGTATTGCAAAATCATCAATCACTGGACATGGAACAAATGTAATTCAAGGACTAGCTGTATCTTTGGAAGCAACAGCTTTGCCAGCTTTAATAATTGTTTCAGGTATTTTATTAACTAATCATATAGCTGGATTATTTGGAATCGCTATAGCTGTTACTACAATGCTTGCTGTAGCTGGAATGATTGTTGCTCTAGATGCTTATGGTCCAGTTACTGATAATGCTGGAGGAATAGCACAAATGGCAAATCTCCCAAAAAAAGTTAGAAAAACTACAGACGCTTTGGATGCGGTGGGAAACACAACAAAAGCTATTACTAAAGGATATGCTATTAGTTCAGCAGGACTAGGTGCTTTAGTTTTGTTTGCAGCTTATACAGAAGATATTAAATTTTTCTCAAATGTGAGTGGTTCTTCATTGGAAAATATGTCAGTAAGTTTTGATCTTACTAATCCTTTCGTTGTTGTTGGATTATTAATTGGTGGAATGTTGCCTTACCTATTCGGATCAATGTCAATGCGAGCTGTTGGAAGAGCAGCCGGAGCAGTAGTAATTGAAGTTAGAAGACAGTTTAAAAAAATTCCTGGAATAATGAAACGAAAAAGAAAACCTGATTACGGTAAATTAGTGGATTTATTAACTAAAGCAGCGATTAAAGAAATGATAATTCCTTCTTTATTACCAGTTTTATCACCCATAATTTTATACTTTATAATTTTAATGATAGGAGGCATTGAAGCAGCGCTATCCGCTGTTGGAGGAATGTTATTAGGTGTTATAATCACAGGCTTATTTGTTGCAATATCAATGACTGCAGGTGGTGGAGCATGGGATAATGCAAAAAAATACATAGAAGATGGAAAGTTTGGTGGAAAAGGTTCTGAAGCACATAAAGCTGCGGTTACGGGAGACACGGTAGGAGATCCCTATAAAGATACAGCTGGCCCAGCTGTTAATCCTATGATTAAAATTACTAATATAGTTGCTTTATTACTTTTAGCTGTGATAGCTCATTAATATTATTTTTTTTTTACTTCCATTTTTTGTCTAATACTAGATAAAAAACTATATATAAAATTTTCTTTCCTTACATCATTTTCAGTAATAGCTTTAGCAAAATTTATTTTTTTCATGTTTTCTTTATCATAAAATTCTTTTTTGTTAAGAACACCATATTTATTAAATTCTAAAATTAAAACATTATTTTTTTTTAAATAACTTCTACCTAATGTTAATAATGTTCCTCGAGCTTTTGTTCTTTCTATATAAATCCACAAATTATCGTCTGTCATTCCTTTAGTAGCTGGATGACCTAAAATCTCAATTGTGTCATTTTTATTTGATTTGCTTACAACTATTAACTTTTCTCTTTTGTCAAGATATGCTATTCCATGAGTTTTTATTAATTCTTGACGTTGGCATCCAGTAAAAAAAATTAAGTAAGCTAGTAAAAAAAATATATTTTTTTTCATATGTTTAAACAAATTAAATCTCAGGAAAATAAATTATATAATAAAATTCTCTTTTTATCACGAAATAAATCATTTTACACCAAACTGGGTCTGATTGATACTTTTCAAAATCGAATTAATCTTATTTTTCTACATATTTCTTTTTTATTTATCAAATTAAAACAAAAAGATAAAAGTCAATTTTATAAAGAGTTTTTCCAAAAAATGTTTGATTTCATCTTTAATAAGATTGAATTAAATATGAGAGAAATTGGTTATGGTGATATGATGATTAACAAAAATATGAAGTTTTTAGTAAAAATTTTTTATAATATTTTGCTAAATTGTGAAAATTATAAAAAAAAAAACTTAAAGAACAAAAATTTGTTTTTACTTAAATACTTAACGCAAAATGTAGACAAAAAAAGTACTAATAATATTGGATTAGTTGAATATTTTGATAAATATCAAGCTTTTTGTTTTGATTTAAGATCTGATAGTGTATTAAAGGGAGATTTAAATTTTAATTATGAATAGGTATTAAGAAGATGGCTGTACCAAAAAGAAAAACATCAAAATCTAAAAGAGATAAAAGAAGATCTCATCATAGAATTAAAAGTGTTAATATTATTGAGGATAAAAAGTCTGGAGAGTTTAGACTTTCGCATCATGTTGATTTAAAAACTGGCTTTTATAAAGGTAGACAAGTTTTCGATCCCAAAAAATAAAATTATATGATTAATAAAGTAACTATTGCAATTGACGCAATGGGTGGGGAAA
>Ga0208337_1000034_pt1 | contig 25582 bp, 26 predicted proteins | sample DeeseametaMP0371_FD_184213 | JGI IMG/M metagenome (GOLD analysis project Ga0208337, IMG submission 184213) | Marine microbial communities from the Deep Atlantic Ocean - MP0371 (SPAdes) | ecosystem: Environmental > Aquatic > Marine > Oceanic | place: East of Porto Seguro, South Atlantic Ocean... | reverse complement strand
GATAAAAAGGGAAAAAAAATTGATATTAAAGAATATAAAAATTTTTTGGTAAACATTGGTTATTTAAAAAAAGAAGGAAAAAAATTTCAAATTGAAACCAAAAATGTGGATAGTGAAATTTCTACAATTGCTGGACCACAACTAGTAGTTCCAGTAATGAATGCAAGATATGCTTTAAATGCAGCAAATGCGAGGTGGGGAAGTTTGTATAATGCTTTGTATGGAACGGATGTAATTCCAGAATCAGAAGGGACAAGACATGGAAACAAGTATAACCCAAAACGAGGAAAAAAAGTAATTGAGTACGCTAGAAACTTTTTAGATGAAAATGTACCTCTTTTCAAAGGTAGCTGGAAAGATATTTCGGAAATTCCAAAAGTATACAACGGAAAATTAAGTTTAAAACTTAAAGATGAAAAACAATTTGTTGGATATTCTGGTACAGGTAATGAATTATCTTCACTTCTATTAAAAAAAAATAATCTCCATATAGATATTATATTTGATCCAGATAATAAGCTTGAAGTTTTTAATCCCGAGGGCAATCAAGACAAGGCAAAAGTGCATGATATAATTTTAGAATCTGCCATTACCACAATTATGGATCATGAGGATTCTGTTGCAGCTGTAGATGCGGAAGATAAAGTTCTTGGATATAAAAACTGGCTAGGCCTTATGAAAGGTGATCTTCAAACTGAACTGAAAAAAGGTGGAAAAAAAATCATAAGAAAATTAAATTCTGATCGTGTTTACACTAAAAGTGAAAAAAAAGGTGAACCAGATTTTAATGAGATAAAATTACATGGAAGAGCATTAATGTTGAATCGAAACGTTGGTCATTTAATGACAAACTCTTCTATTTTGTTAAAAGATGGATTTGAAATTCCGGAAGGTATATTGGATGCATTTATAACAGTAACAGCAGCAATTCATGATTTTAAAAGCAAAGGAAATTCAAGAACAAATTCAGTTTATATTGTGAAACCCAAAATGCATGGGCCTGATGAAGCTGCATTTACTGATTTAATTTTTGAAAAAGTTGAAAATGTTTTGGGATTAAAAAAATATACTATTAAAATTGGAATAATGGATGAAGAAAGAAGAACTACAGTTAACTTAAAAGAGTGTATTAGGGCTGTAAAAAATAGAGTTGTCTTTATTAATACTGGATTTTTAGATCGTACTGGTGATGAAATGCACACCTCAATGGAGGCTGGGCCAATGATAAAAAAAGGAGATATGAAATCCTCTAAATGGATTTCTGCATACGAGAATAATAATGTTGATGTAGGTTTAGCATGTGGATTTTCTGGTATAGCTCAAATTGGAAAAGGAATGTGGGCAGCCCCGGATAAAATGGCAGATATGATTGTTCAAAAAATTAATCATGTAAAATCTGGAGCTAACTGTGCCTGGGTACCATCACCAACTGCCGCAACACTTCATGCTTTACATTACCACCAGGTTGATATTTTTTCTAAGCAGAAAGAATTAAAAAAAAGAGGAGCAGCAAAGATTAATGATATTCTTTCAATTCCAATTGCAGATAGACCAAATTGGTCAATGGAAGAAATTACTAAGGAATTAGAAAATAATGCACAAGGTATTTTAGGTTATGTCGTAAGATGGGTTGACCAAGGCGTGGGATGCTCAAAAGTGCCTGATATTAATAATGTAGGCTTGATGGAAGATAGAGCAACTTTACGAATTTCATCACAACATATTGCCAATTGGCTGCATCATGGAATTTGCAGCAAAGAACAAGTATTAAAAACTATGAAAAAAATGGCCAAAATTGTTGATAATCAAAATATTAAAGATCCCGCTTTAAAAGGATACCCAGCTTATCAAACTATGTCTTATAACTATGATAAATCTGTTGCATTTAAAGCTGCATGTGAATTAGTTTTTTATGGAAGAAACCAACCTTCTGGTTATACGGAACCTATTCTTCACTTAAATAGACTTCTAAAAAAAATCTAGTCACTAATTATTGGAGCTCTATTTTTAAAAGCTGAAAATAAAGTACCATCATCTAAAAATTCTATTTCCCCACCTACAGGCACGCCCTTAGCTAGTCTTGTTATTTTTGCTTTTGTATCTTTTAAACTATCTGCTATATAGTGAGAGGTAGTCTCTCCTTCAACGCTAGCACTTGTCGCAAGAATTACTTCTTTGACTGAATTTTTTTTTACCCGATTAATTAATGAATCAATTAATAATCCATTTTTATTATTTTTACCTTCAAATAAGGGCAATGTGCCACCTAAGATGTGATAATGCCCTTTGTAAATACCCGAACTCTCAATTACCCACATGTCAGCAATATTTTCTACTACACAAATTTGATCGTAGTTTTTACTCAAGCAGATGCAGTGTACATTTATAGACTTAAGATTTCCGCAATTTTTACAACGAACCACATTTTTATAAACTTGAGCTAGAGTATTTGTTAGTGGTTTAATCAATTCTTCTCTATTGTTTATAAGTTTTAACACAATTCTTTTTGCAGATTTAGGTCCTAATCCAGGTAATTTCGAAATTATCTTAATTAAATTTTCTATCTCTTTAATATTGCTATCAGTCATTTTTCTTCTTAAAAAGGAAGTTTAAATCCAGGAGGCAAACTAATGCCACCTGTAACTTTAGAAATTTCTTCGGAAGTTTTTTTCTTTAGTTTAAATTTTGCATCGTTGTGTGCTGCAATTAAAAGATCTTCCAGAATTTCTTTTGATTCTTTTAACAAGGCATCATCAAAGGTAATTTTTTTTAGATCACCTTCCCCATTCATAATTACTTTAACTGAATCCCCCCCTGATATTCCCTCAACTTCTATTTTTTTAAGAGTTTCCTGAGTTTCTTTCATTTTCTCTGACATCTTTTTTGAAGCAGCTATTAAATCATTAAAATCTGGCATAATTTAATCTTCTTTTTTAACTTCTAATAATTCTCCATCTGAAAAAATATTTTTAAATTTCTTGTAAATTTCTCCCTTTTTTTCTTGATCAAGTAATTCTTTCTTTTTAATAGATTGAAGCTCAGAAAAAGTTTTTTTACCTATTTTTTTTGTCAAAGTAATTACCCACCTTGTACCTGTCCACTCAAGTAATTTTTTAGATAGATTGCGAACAAAATTTTTATCAAGATTTTCATTAAAACTTATATCAATTTTCCCTTCAGAAAATTTAATTAAATTTACATTATTTTCTAAATCATATTTTAACTGAATTTCTTTTTTTCTTGCAGATAATAAAATAAGCTCTTCAAAAGATGAAATTTTTCCCACAATAATATCTTTTGGTAAATTTTTTGGATTTAAAGATGATAAAATTGGTTTTGTTTGTGTTGTATTTTTAATTTGATCTTTAGAGATATTAGCAATTTCATCTGTTCCGTTTGAAAAAATTTTTTTATCATTTTCTCGATCAATTGTTACATTGCTATTTACTTCTGCTTGGCTTGAATTATTTTTTTTTAATGATTCTAATACATCTTCGTAAGAAGGCATCCCTTCTAAATGAACTAATCTGACCACTAGCATTTCTAATGATAAAATTGGACTAGAAACAATTGATAGCTCCTCCAAAACTTTTAGAATAAGTTGCCAAAAAACTATTAGAGTAGACGTACTAACATTGTTTGACATTAAATTAACAGCTTCTTGCTCTGACTCTGATATAGATAAATCTGAATCTAAATTTCCAATATTTTTTTTTTGTTGTATAAAATATATTATCTCTAAAAGATCATTTAAAAAGTTAGACGGTTCTACGCCCTCGTTTATCAATTCTCTTAAACTTTCTAAGGATTCTTTTTGATTTCCTTGAAAAATAAAATTCAATAGACGTAAAAGCTTTGATTTATCCGCTAAACCAAGCATTTTTCTTATATAAGTTTCGTCAATCTCTTTTTCTTCAATATCTTGACTAACAAGCGCTCTATCTAAAAGAGACAGTGAATCTCTAACTGAACCCTCGGCAGCTTTTGCAATTAATATCAATGCCTCCTCAGATATTTTGCCATTTTCGATCTTTGAGATTTTGTTAAGATTTTCCAATAAATCTTTTATGGACACTCTATGCAAATCAAATCTTTGACATCTTGAAATAATGGTGATTGGTATTTTTTTCACCTCAGTAGTACAAAACACAAATTTTAAATGAGGCGGCGGTTCTTCTAATGTTTTTAATAAAGCTGCGAAACTAGATTTAGACAGCATTTGAAATTCATCAGCGATGATTACTTTATATTTTACGGTAGTAGGAGCATACATACAGGAAGCTATAAGTTCTTTTGTAGAATCAACCCCGGTATGTTGGGCTCCATCAATTTCTATAACGTCCAAATTTTTAAACTCATTAATTTCTTTACAGCTGCAATATTCTCCAGGGTTACATTTTTCTCCTTGAATAAAATTTTTTTTGCAATTTATCGCTTGAGCTATTAAACGGGCTGTGGTCGTCTTCCCCACACCTCTAATTCCGCTTAGCAAGTATGCATTTGGTAGTTTTTTCGATAGGATTGAATTTTTTATCGTCTCGACTGCAATATCCTGACCGATTAGCTCATTAAAATTTTTTGGTCTGTATTTTAATGCTAAAATTTTATGTACAACTTTCTCCATAACTAGTTTAGGGGTTGAGCGACCTGAAACTTGCAGTTAAGTCTGCTCTATTTCTAGCCTGAACTGGTTGTTCTACAAACTCCACCCGACAACCCCGCTTCATTATATCAGTATCAAAATAAGAACTACAACATACGCATAGGTTGTTTATTTATTTTCAAGTCTAAATTGATGAGCTTCGTAAACCCCTAAAATATCTAATTTTTGTGTATGAAATCCTAATTCCTCAAGTGCTTTTTGCAAAGATGGGTCCTCTATATGGCCCTCAATATCTATATAAAAGTTAACTTGATCAAATGTGTTTTTAACTGAAAAACTTTCTAGCTTACATAAATTTACTCCATTAGTGGCAAAACCACCTAGAGCCTTATAAAGGGCCGCGGGTATACTTTTTAATTTAAATATACAACTTGTAATATACTTTTCATCTTTATGTTCTGGATGCTTCGAATCTTTTCCCATAATAAAAAACCTAGTGACATTTCCAGACTCATCCTCAACGTTAGATTTTAGTATTTCTAAACTATAAATCTTTGCAGCTAACTCTGAAGCAATTGCTGAATCAGTTTTATCTTTTTTTTCAGAGATAAATTTTGCTGATCCAGCAGTATCAGCAGAAATTACAGGTTTTAATTTATTTTCAGAAATCATCTTGTTACATTGCCCGATTGCTTGTGAATGGCTTCTAACAGTTTTAATATCTTTTATTTTTGATCCTTTAATTCCAAGCAAATTATGAGTAACTTTTTGAAAATGTTCTGCATGAATTTGAAGTCTATATTTAGGAATTAAATAGTGTATATCCGCTACTCTTCCAGCTAAAGAATTTTCTATTGGAATTACAATTTTATATTCAGAATTGTCTTTTGCCAATTGAAAAGTTTCTTCAAAAGTGGAACAAGCTATTGCATCTGCATTAGGAAAGACCTCTAAACACGCTAAATGAGAATATGCTCCCTTTTCACCTTGAAAAGCTACTTTTATTTTGTTCTTCATAACAATTTCATTTCTTTACTCACTTTTGCTAAATCTTCTTCTGTATCAACACCCAGAGGTAAAGAGTCACTTAATCCAACCTTAATAATTAAATTATTTTCTAAAGCTCTCATCTGTTCTAAATTTCTCTGTATTTCCAACTTAGATCTAGCAAACTTTACATACTTTGTTAAAGCAATATTTGTAAAAGCATAAATTCCTATGTGATGATAGATTTTTTCATGATTTAAATCCTGTTTTATACGAAAAAAATCTTTTGCCTTAAGAAAATCGTCATCTTTCAACATTGCATCCATTTGAACTTTTACAACATTCGTATCAGTCATGTCGTTTTTGTCTGCAATATAGGAAGCTAAAGTTCCAATGTCACAATCATTGTTTCTCATAAGTTTTTCTAGTTTTGAAATAGAATTGGGTTTTATGTTAGGCATATCACCTTGTAGATTAATAATTAAATCCACATTATTTTCCAGTTCTTTTATATATGCTTCATAAATACGATCGCTACCTGATGGATGATCTGGTTTAGTCAAAATCGCTTTCTCACCATTTTCTTTAACAACTTGAAAAATTTCATCATCAGGAGTTGCAACAAACACTTCTCCTATTTTTGATTCTTTTGCTCTATTAAGTACATGAATGATCATTGGCACATTATTAATTTTTGCCAAAGGTTTATTTGGAAATCTTTTTGCTTCCAAACGACTGGGTATTATTATTGCGGTATTTTTCATAAATAACAAATTATGCGTCTAACCGTCGCAAAACAAATGCATTTAAGTTCATTTTTTTTACATAAGTCGTGATATATCTTAGATTAAAGTTGTACTAAATTTGCATGTTTTTTTAAAATGAATAAAATTATTGTTTCAATCGTATTTGCTGTAATCCTAGTTTTAGGAATCAATAAAATTGCTGATTCAATATTTTACGTTGAAAAACCAGAAAAATCTGCATATCAAGTTTCAAGCGTTACTAACGTTGCTGATACAACAACTTCAGAAACAAGTTCAGAAAATTCTGAATCTGGAAATATTATGGAACTTTTTGCTTCTACAAACGCAGCTGACGGAGCAAAAATTTTCAAAAAATGTGCAGCTTGCCATAGCATCATCCAGGGAGGTGGCAACAAAATAGGTCCAGCTCTATGGGGTGTGCTTGGAAGACAAGCTGGTTCTATTTCAGATTATAAATATTCAAAAGCAATGGCAGCACATGGAAAAGTTTGGTCATTTGAAGAAATGGACGGCTTTTTAATAAAACCAAAAGATTGGATAAAGGGTACTAAAATGTCCTTTACCGGACTGAAGAACGTAAAAGATAGAGCTGCAGTAATTCTCTACATGAACGAAAATACTGATAACCCAATTCCATTACAATAAATAATTATTTAAGACACCACTGAATAATACTTTTTTGTACATGAATTCTATTTAATGCCTCTAACCAAACGACTGATTGCTTTCCGTCTATTATATCATTTGTCACTTCTTCCCCCCTGCTAGCTGGCAGGCAATGCATAAAAATTGCATCCTTTTTAGCCAATTTCATAATTTTTTTATTTACTTGATATGGTTTTAGCAATTTTTTCTTTTTCTTTTTGTTTATTTCGTTTCCCATTGAAATCCACTTATCAGTCATTACGCAATCAACCAAATTTATTGCTTCCTTAGGATCTTTTGTAATCAAAATTTTTGCATTTTTTCTTTTTGCCCATTCAACAATTTTTTTGCCTGGTCTAAATTGTTTTGGACTGGCAATTGATAATTCAAAATTAAACTTTGCTGCTGCTTCAATTAAAGAATATACAATATTATTACCATCTCCAAGCCAAGCAATTTTTTTGTTAGCGATAGGCCCTTTTAATTCTTCAAAAGTCATAATATCAGACATAATCTGGCACGGATGACTTAAGTTTGTTAGACCATTAATTATAGGAATATCCAAATGTTTCGAAAATTCTAAAAAATGTTCATGCTTATGAGTTCTCATCATCACTATATCAGCATATTGGGACAAGACTTTTGCTGTATCATTTATGCTTTCGTCTCCACTTCCATAATGACTTTCTTTTGGATTTAGCACTAATATTTTTCCACCTAACTGTTTCATTGCAAGTTCAAAAGAAAGTCTTGTTCTTGTAGAAGGTTTTTCAAAAATCATAATTAATGTCTTATCTGCTAAAGAACTATCTGGATCGGTGGCTGATTTATTTAAACTAGATCTTTTTGATTTTTGTGATTTTGCATTATCTATAATCTCTCTTAAATCTTTTTTATCTATATCAGCTATATTTATAAAATTTTTCATTCTTAACTCATTTCTTTACAAACTTTTTCGATCTTTTCAATTGCTTCATCTAATTCATTGTTATTTACTATAAGTGGAGGGAAAAGCCTTATGACATTTTCTTCAGCTTTTATAGTAAGCATTTTGTGATCCATAAGTTTTTTAATAAATTCAACATTATCTACTAACATTCTTAATCCTGTTATTAGACCAATCCCCCTAATTTCACCAATAATTTTCGGGTACTTATCTTTAATTTTATTTAAACCCTGATCAAAATATTTACCTTTTTCTTTTACATTCTCTAAAAAACCTTTTTTAAAAATAACATCAAGCACTGCATTACCCACCGCCATAGCTAGTGGATTGCCTCCAAAAGTACTTCCGTGTGTGCCTGGAGTCATGCCTACTGATACCTTTTTGTTAACCAAACAAGCTCCTAGTGGAAAACCTCCGCCAATTCCCTTAGCAATTGGGACGATGTCTGGATTAATTCCTGATTTTTCAAATGCAAAAAAATTACCTGTTCTATAAGCACATTGAACTTCATCCAAGATTAAAAGTATGTCACGCTCGTCGCATAACTCTCTTAAACCCTTAATGCAAAAATCTGGTACAACTTTAATACCTCCTTCTCCCATAATAGTTTCTACCATAATTGCAGCTGTGTTTTTATTAATAGCTTTTTTTAAAGCTTTTTCGTCGGCAAATGGAACTTGATCGAAACCATCTACTTTTGGGCCAAAGCCCTCGGTATGTTTAGGATTATTTGCTGCAAATAAGGCGGCTAAAGTTCTTCCATGGAAAGCCCCTTGAAAAGTTAGGATTCTGTTTTTTTCAGGTTTTCCAATTTTATGAAAATATTTTCGTGCAATCTTTATACTTGCTTCCGTTGCTTCTGTTCCTGAATTTTGAAAGCAAACAAAATCTGCAAATGTATTGTCTGTTAGTCTTTTGGCTAATCTTTCTTGCTCGGGAATAACAAAAGCGTTTGAAACATGCCACAACTTTTCTGATTGTTCCTGAATGGTTTTTACTAAATGTTCATGACAATGTCCCAAAACATTAGTTGCAATTCCCTGAACAAAATCAAGGTATTTGTCTCCATTTGTAGCAAAGAGATAACTGCCCTTTCCTTCCGTAAAAGAAATAGCTTTCCTCGCATATGTGCCAAGAACAGAACTCATAAATAAATTAAGATTTTATTTTATAACCATTTTTGAACAAAATATATGCAGCAAACCAAGTAATAAAACTTAATAAAATTAGATATAAAAGTCCGAATTGTATCGACCCATCAGCGATCCCTAAAAAACCATACCTGAAACCATCAATGATGTAGAAAAATGGGTTCATTTCGCTTACACTTTTCAAAACATCCGGTAATCTATCAATCGAATAAAAGGTGCCTGATAAAAAAGAGAGAGGCACTATAATAAAGTTCGTGGCAGATGCCATATGATCAAATTTTTCAGCCCATAAACCAATAATAATGCCGATCGAACTTAAAATAAAAGCACCCAAAAATGTGAAAATAAAAATATAGAAAAAATTATAATATTCTAAGTCAATTATAAAACTAAACACGATAATAGAAAACAAAGCAATAATAAGACTTCTAGTACATGCAGCTAAATTTATAGCTAGAGTAATTTCACCCGCGGTCAAAGGAGCATATAAAATATCTACGATATTTCCTTGAATTTTACCTATCATAATTGAAGATGAGGAATGAGAAAAAGCTTGTTGTATAACTTGCATAGCAATAAGACCAGGAGCTAGAAAGTTTATAAAAGGAAACCCTAATACCTCGCCTTTTTCATTGCCAATAGCCAAAGAAAGTACAAATAAAAATAGAAGCGAAGTCACAAGTGGAGAAATAATGGTTTGAATAACAACTTTTAAAAATCTCAGCACCTCTTTTTTATATAGTGTCCAAAATCCTATCCAATTAACGTAACCAAACCTTTTCTCGTAAATTATGTATTTTTTTTCAATTTCAATCATGGTGATGCTTATATATTAAAAAAGCTTTAAAAAAATGATGGCCATTTAAATAGATGTTGTTAATAACATATCCACATGAGGTAAGTTTTTTATTGCAAACGCAAGATATAGTAGATCTAATTAAACTGAAAAAAAATGAGTTGGACTCCTGAAAGAGAAGAAAAGTTAAAACAGCTTTGGAAAAAAGGTCATTCCGGTAGTCAAATAGCTCGTTTGCTCGGCGATGGGGCCACGCGTAATTCAGTTTTAGGCAAGTCTTTCCGTCTAAAATTACAATCAAGGGCAGTAACAAAAAAAACAACGCCAAGAACGAATACAGAAAAAGATAATTCTCCAGAAATCAAAGATCAAAAACTTGGAAGAAAAGCAAAATTTAAAGCTTTATTATTAGATAAAAATTTTGAACAAGAAAATCCAAAAAAACTCGAAGAGCTAACAAAAGAAACTTGCAGATGGCCGATCGGTCATCCCTATGAAGAAAAATTTTACTTTTGTGGAAGAAAACCAATGGAAAAGTTTTCTTATTGTAAACTTCACGTTCTCTACGCCTTCCAACCAAAAAATGCCAAGGAAGAAGATCAAATTACAGAAGAAGATATTCCTAAATTTATTGAAAAGAAAATTAAATTAGCATAATTGCGTTTTTTCTGAATTTGAATTTTCGTTAATAATTTTATCCAAATTGCCCTCCTGTTCTGAATCTGTAAATGTATTTGGGTAATATACTTTGTATAGTTTCTCCACTAATACCAAGATCTTCTAAGGTAGGATATTCTCCTGAAACAATATTATTATATTTCAACACTTCAACTTGATCGGGAGTTAAAAGTGGGTTTGGTATCATTTGTAAAAAGTAGGATTGAAATTTTGCTAAACTAAAAGGAATAGGTATCAGGAATCTTTTCTTCTTTATTTCTCTCAATAATATTTCCATCAGCTCTTTAAATGAATAATTTTCTGGTCCGCCCAGTTCATAAATTTTAGGTTCTGAATTATTAAGCCTTAATGCTTTGACAATAGCTTTAGCTATATCACCAACATAGACAGGCGAAAATTTTATTTTGCCTCCTCCAATTAAAGGAAGGGCTGGTGAAAATTGTGCAATTGATGCAAATGTATTAAAAAATTTATCCTCTGGCCCAAAAACTAACGAAGGCCTTAAAATAACCGATGACTTAAAAACGTTTTGAATATTTTTTTCACCTTCAAGTTTAGATTGCATATATCTTGAAACGTGACCTTCTCTTACTCCAAGAGCACTAATATGGACTAGATTTTTGACTCCAATTTCATTACACAAGTTGCATAATAGATACGGAAACTTTGCATGTATTTGACTAAATTTTTGTTTTCTTGTTTCATAGAGAATACCCACAAGATTAATCACGAGATCGCAATTTTTTAAAACTTGTTTGACATCTTCAGGATTAAAAATATTAGTTTTAAAAAGCTCGATTTGTCCTGGATTGCCTAAGGGTTTCAAATAACCTTTTAAAAATGGATTTCGGGTCGCTACCTTAACTCGGTAGTCTAACTTAGTTAGTTGGCGCATTAAATGTTTACCAAGGAATCCTCCGGCCCCAAAAATAGCTATTATTTTTTGATTATTTTGCATTTTGACAACATTAACATTATATATGGATTTGGATATGACTAAAATTTACAAGTTTCAAGATGATGTTTCGACTGATGCTTTTAAAGAATTAGAAAAACATTCAAGTCTTGCTATTGATACCGAAGGATCAGGATTACAGATTCCATACAGAGATAAATTAAGTTTAGTCCAATTTAGTACTGGAAATGATGATGCTTACATTATTCAACCAAACAGAAAAAATTATAAAGCTTCCAATATCGTAAAAATTTTAGAAAATAAAAAAATTACAAAAATTGGCCACTATTTAAGATATGATATATCAGGCTTAGAATATTTTCTTAAATGTAACGTAAAAAATATTTGGGATTCCAAGATAGCGTCTAGACTTTGCAGAACCTATAGCCAGAATCATGGTTTGAAAGATTTGGTTCAAGAATTTTGTGGTAAGAAATTGGATAAAAGACTCGGTAGTAGTGATTGGAACAAGAACTTGAATGAATTAACAGATGCACAACTTCAATATTGTAGTAACGATGTTATATATTTACATAAGATAAAAGATGCTCTCCACAAAATGTTAGTTAGAGAAAATAGATTAGAACTTTATGAAAACTGTATTCAATTTTTAAAAACAAGAATTAAATTGGATCAAAGTGGGTTTACTGAAGATATATTTCAACATTAATGAACAAAGATTTACAAATAGCAAAAAAAACAGTTCAAATTGAAATTCAAGCCTTAAAAAAGCTATCATCAAGTTTTAATCGTTCTTCACATTTTTCAAAAGCTGTTAACTTACTTTCTAAGATGAAAGGAAAATGTTTAGTGGTTGGTGTTGGTAAAAGTTACATCGTGAGTTTAAAAGTTTCTGCAACATTATCTAGTTTAGGCACGCCGAGCGTTGCTTTCTCGGCAAATGATTTGCAACATGGCGGCTTGGGTGCTATTCAAAAAAATAATGATGTGTTGTTGATTTTTAGTGTTTCGGGAGAATCTTTAGAATTAAATAGTATTCTAAGATATGCAAACAGATACAACATCTCGGTAATCGGTGTAAGCTGTAAAGCAACATCAATGCTACTTCGTTATTCGACAATAAGGATATTGTTGCCTAGAGTAGTTGAAGCAGGTCATAGTTTAGCCCCAACATCCTCATCATTAAATTTTCTTTCTTGGGGAGATTCTCTTGCGATCGCTTGCATGAAAAGAAGAAAATGGACAAACAAAAAATTTGTTACTACTCATCCCTCCGGAACTTTAGCTACATCTTTAATCCAGGTAAAAGAAATCATGGCAAAAGGAAAAGAAATACCATTAATTTCTGCAAACAAAACTATGCGATCTGCCGTAAAAGAAATGTCTAAAAAAAAATTAGGTTTAGTTTGTTGTAAAGAAAAAAACGGAAAAATTAATATTCTAACAGACGGTGATTTGCGTAGACATTCGAACAATTTGTATAAGAAAGCAATTTTAAAAGTATGTAGTAAAGATCCGACTTGGATTTCTGATTCAGCTACGGCTCTTTCGGCAATTGAAAAAATGAATTATCTAAAAATAACTTCACTTTTAGTTGCTCGTAATCAAGATATAAATAAAAAAATTAAAAACATTATTGGTATACTGCATTTACACCATTGCTTGAGCCAAGGCATAAAATGAAAAAAAAACAACAAAAGACACAGTTAATACTCATATCAATTGGTCTTCTTTTAATTCTGCTAACGTATTTCTACTATCCTTATATGAATAAAGACAAACTTCTGGAAGATCAATTTGTTCTGAAAGATTTAGAAAAAACTCTAGACGATGATAAAGTTACTTCTTTCGAAAATGTAGAGTACGAGGGGTTATATGATTTAAATAAACCTTTCTCAATAAAATCAAAAAAAGCCTATATACTAGATATAGAACCTGATGTTGTTTATATGACTGATATGCACGTGACTTTGTATTTAAAAGATGGAAGAATCGTAAACATAATATCAGATAGAGGCAAATATAATAAAATTACTCACGACTGTTTTTTTGAAGAAAATGTTAAAGCTACGGATGGAGAAACAAAAATCTTTGCAGAAAATTTAGACCTACTGGCAACTGAAAATTTTATAAAAGTTTATAACAACGTTAAATTAAATCATCCTATGGGTCTAATTATCGCAGATAAAATTGACTACGATTTTGAAACAAAAAATTTCAAAATTTCGATGTTTGACGACAAGGCGGTAAAAATGAAAGTAATTCAATGAGCAAAATCAAAAAGTTCAAGATTAAGAAATACAAAAAAAAAATTAAACCTATTTTACAAATGGAAAATATTTCAAAAAGTTATGGCCAACTAAATGTATTACGAGATCTCAACATGAATATAATGCCATCCTCAATTACGGGTTTATTGGGTCCAAATGGTAGCGGCAAGACCACCCTATTTAATATTTTGTTGGGTATAACTAAGATGGACGCTGGCAGATTATTTATAAATCGCGATGGAAAAAAAAACGTTGATATAGGATCATTACCAATACATCAAAGGTGCTCCGAAAATCAAATCAAATTTATCCCACAATATGACAGTTTGTTTAGAAATTTAAATGTAGAAGATAACCTTCGAGCAGTTGCCGAAATTTTTTTAAAAGATAGAAGAGAAATAGAAGAAAAAGTTGAAAATTTATTATCTGAGTTTTCGCTAATCGAACAAAGAAAAACATTGGCACATAGCTTATCTGGAGGCCAAAAAAAGAAGGTTGCAATTTGCAGAGCTCTTATTGGTGAATGTCGTATCATGGTGTTAGATGAACCGCTGAGTAATATTGATCCAATCACGATTGAAATGATAAAAGATGTAATTGTAAAGCTTCAACTAACTAGATCTATCACAATCTTGATTTCAGATCATGCGTTTGAAAACGTGCTTCAAATAGCTGACGAAATCAAAATTTTATCAGACGGTTATATCTGCAGTGAAGGATCTCCATCTTCTGTTGTTAAAGATGAACGTGCGCGCGAAAAATATTTTGGCGTAAACTACTAAAAAATGAAAAAAAAACTTTCTGTTTCGATAAATAAAAAAATCGAAAAATTTAATAAAAAAATAAAAATTCCTGGAGACAAATCCTGTTCAATAAGGACTGTACTCTTTGCTAGTCAATGTATTGGTATATCCAAAATAAAAAATTTATTAGAATCTGAAGATGTTTTAAATTGTATTAATACGTTAAAAACATCACTGGGAGTAAAAATTATAAAAAAAAATAATATTTATCAAGTGTACGGTAATGGCTTGAATTCATTTAAATATAAAAAAAAAATAATTAAAATTTACGTAGGAAATTCTGGAACTTGTGCTCGACTCTTGTCTGGACTTTTATCAACCCATCCTGGCAAGTTTTATTTGTATGGAGATCAATCAATGAACAAGCGTGATTTCAGTAGAGTCACTGAACCTCTTGAGAAAATAGGAGCATTTTTTTACCCCAGAAACAAAAAAACGTTACCGCTTACAATTGAAGGAACGAGTATGCCTTTAGCACAAAAACACATAGAAAATAGAGGAAGTTCACAAATTAAGGGACTAATACTTATGTCAGCTCTTTCCACTCCCGGAATAACAACTATAGAAGAAAAAAAAATTAGCAGGAATCATACTGAACTTTTATTAAAAAAAATTAACGCCAATATAAAAGTGAAAAAATTGAAAAAAGGAAATTTAATCTCGCTAAAAGGCCAAAAAAATCTTTATGGTTTTGATTACACTATAAGTTCTGATCCAAGTTCAGCAGCTTTTCTAATCGCCCTCACTCTATTAACACCGAGATCTAAATCAATCATTCATAATGTTCTTTGCAATGATACGAGAATATTTTTTTTAAAAATTTTAAAAAAAGTTAATGCAAACATAAAAATAAATAATTTGAGAAAAGTATCGGGAGAACTGGTAGGATCTATTACAATCTTCAGCAGCAAAGTAAAACCTATTATTGTATCTAAGGATATAGGAAAATTTATCGATGAACTGCCCGTGCTTTTTATAATTGCAGCTTTAACAAAAGGAGTTTCAAAATTTAAAAATATTGGTGATTTGAAAAACAAAGAATCAAATAGATTGTTGGAATCCAAAAAAATTTTAGTTCAAGCAGGAATTAAATGTAAAACTACAAAAGGTAGCATGATAATTTATGGTATAGACAAAATAGAAACTCAAAATAAATCAATTTTAGTAAAAACAAGAGGTGACCACAGGATTTGTATGTCATCAACAATTCTTTCACTGGTTACTGGTATAAGCGCGAAAATAGAAAATTTTGAAACTGTAAATAGTTCATTTCCAGGATTTTTTTCTATAATCAAAAAGCTAGGTGGTAAAATTGTCATTAAATGATTCTTTGGCTTTACGTGTGGCATGCGATGGTGAAAGTTCAAGTGGAAAGAGCACAGCCGCAAAGCTAATTTCTAAAAAGTATAAGCTTTTTTGCATGAATTCGGGACTATTATTTCGTTATGCAAGTAGCTTAATTATAAAGCATAAACCCAAAAAGATAATTCCCTTTCTCAGAAAAAAATTTAGAAATTTAAATTATAAACATATAACTTGTCTTAATTTACATTCTCAAGAAATTAGCAATCACGTTGTTTTTTTAGCTAAACAAAAAAAAGTAAGGAAGATAATAAGAATTTTTCAGAAAAAAATTATAGGACAACATCATCAAATATGCTGTGAAGGCAGAGATCAGGCAAGTACGATTCTTAGAAAAAATCCACGTTACGATGTAGCTTTCTACTTCAAGTGCAATTTGAACACCGCAAGTTTACGAAGGTGGCGTGATTTAAAAAAGAAAATTCCATTAAAAGAAGTAAAAAAATCATTAAGAATTCGCACTCTACTTGATAAAAAAAGGCGACATAATCCCTTGATAAAGGTAGCTGATGCTGTACTAATACGGACCGACATTTTAAACAAAAAGGCTGTGGTAGAAAAAATGTCAAAGAAAATTGATAGAAAATTATTACTAAAATATGGAAGAAATTTTAAAGCAAGACAAAAGTAAATCTCATAAAGAATTTGAGAAACTTCTTTCCAAAGATCTCGAAAACAGAAAATTCAAAGAAGGCGAAATAACAACTGGCACTGTAGAAGAAATTGGAAAAAAATTTGTTTTTATAGATTTAGGGCTTAAAAGTTCTGGTGCAATTCCGATCGAAGAATTTAAACTTACCAAAGAAATGCACAAAATTGAAATTGGATCAAAAGTTGATGTTCTATTAGAAAAAATTGAAAATAGAGACGGAGAAATTGTTGTAAGCAGGGAAAAAGCCAAAAGAGCAAAATCATGGAAAAAAATGGAAAAAGCTTTTGAAAATAAAGAAGAAGTTAAAGGTATTATTATTTCAAAATGTAAAGGGGGATTTGTTGTTAACGTTGACTCTTGTCTATGTTTTTTACCTGGATCTCAAATAGATCTTAGACCTTTAAAAAACTTCGACCATTTGATGAAAGTTCCTCAAACTTTTGAATGTGTAAAAATGGATAAAAAAAGGGGAAATATAGTTTTATCTAGACGAGCTATTATGGAGAAGATTAGAGACAAAGGCAGAAATGAGCTTATATCAAAATTAAAAGAAGGGGACGTAGTTCAAGGAATTGTAAAAAATCTTACTGACTGGGGTGTGTTTGTTAATTTAAATGGTCTTGATGCTCTTTTACATATTACAGATATATCTTGGAGCAGAATTAACAAGCCTTCAGAATTGCTTTCAATTGGACAATCGATAAAAGTGAAAATTACTAAAATTGAAACTGAAAAAAAGAAAATTAGTGTAAGTATGAAACATCTTACCGAGGATCCTTATTCAAAGATAATAAATAAATATGAAATAGGAAAAAAATACCCGGCAATAGTAACTAAAGTTCAGGATTATGGTTGTTTTGCAAAATTAGAAGAAGGATTGGAAGGATTAATTCATCAATCCGAATTATCATGGACTAAAATAAATGTTCATCCTGGAAAAATATTATCGACATCTCAAAAAATAGAAGTTGTGCTTTTAGAAAAAGATATAGAAAAAAGAAGGCTTTCTTTAAGTTATAAAGATACAACAGTCAATCCTTGGAAAAAATTTACTCAAGATCATAAAGTAGGAGATAAGTTTGAAGGAACAGTAAAAAATATCACTGACTATGGAATATTCGTAACAATTAGGAATTCAGAATTAAATGGGATGATACATTATAAGGATTTAAGCTGGTCTGAGAAAGATTCAGAATTAGAAAAATATAAAAAAAATCAAATAGTTAAATTTAAAATTTTAGAAATAAACCAAGAGAATGAAAAAATAAGACTAGGTGTTAAACAACTAACTGAAGATCCTTTTGACTTTTTTATAAACAAAAAATTAGGGGATATTGTAACTTCAATTGTTGATAGCTCTTCAAAAAATGGAATTTATGTTCAAGTTGGAAACAAAAATTTACCAATTTTTATTAAACAAAATAATCTAGCAAAAGAAATTAAAAATGCACGTCCTTCAAGATTTACAAGAGGAGACAAGATAGATGCAATGATTATTGAGCTAAATAAGAGTAAGAAGATAGCAACATTATCCATTAAAGCCCTAGAGGAAAAACAAACTGAAGAAGCTGTAAAAAAATATGGGTCTAAAGACTCTGGCGGAGTACTGGGTGAAATACTTGGCCCTCTTATTAAAAAAAAAAGTAAAAAATAATTTTATAATATACTTATGGTTAGATCAGAATTGTTGCAAAAAATGTGCAATCTCCATCCCAATATTTTTTCAAGGGATATGGAAAAAATTTTTGAAATTATTTTTCTTGAGTTTACAAAAGCTTTTTGTAGAGATGAAAATATAGAAATTCGAGGATTTGGAACTTATAAAATTGCAAAAAGAAAACCTAGGATAGGTAGAAACCCAAAAAATTCCCAATTAGTTCAAATACCTGAAAAAAGAGCGATTAAATGGAAAATGAGTAAAATCTTTTTTAATCGCTTAAACAAAAATTTTACCTAGAGTAAAATATCTGATACTTATTAAAATATAATTTTAAATCAGTGAATAGAATTATTTTTGCTTTAGACACAACGAACTTGGATAAAGCAATCGATATTGCCCAAAAAATAAAGAATAAAATTTTTACCATTAAACTGGGATTAGAATTTTTTAACGCTCACGGAAAAGAAGGAGTTAAAAAATTTAATGAAATAGGAATAACTAATTTAATGTTAGACCTAAAACTAAAAGACATTCCCGAAACAGTTTATAAAGCAATTAAAGCATTGGATAATATCCAGTTCGGATTTTTAACTATTCATGGTCAAGGTGGTAAATCAATGATTGATAAGGCTAAAAAAGCCGCTGATGAAATTAAATCTCGACCCAAGATTATGATGGTAACAATTTTAACGACTCTAAATGATGAAGATTTAAAAACTATAGGAAGTAATAGCACTGTGAATGAACAAGTTGAAAAATTAGCGACATTAGCAAAGGAAACTAGCGTGGGCATAGTATGTTCAGGACGCGAAGCAAAAAATGTAAGAAAAATTATAGGTGCCGATCTTTTAATTTTTACTCCGGGCATACGTATGAACAAAGATAATAAGGATGATCAGCAACGTGTTTGCACCCCCATGGAAAGTATAAAAAACGGCTCTGATAAAATAATTATGGGAAGAAGCTTGATAAAAGGAAATATTGAAGAAAACTTAAATCAAGTAGCAGCATCAATAAAAATATAAATATATGCCAATAAAGTTAAAAATCTGCGGCATAAACTCCAAAAATATAATCCAAACAATTGTTAAAAAAGGGGGGTGTCAATATTTAGGATTTATTTTTTATCCTCCTTCTCCAAGAAATTTATCGATCGAAGAATCTAAAAAACTTACTTCAATTGTACCTAATCATATTAAGAAAGTTGCGGTTTTAGTAAAACCAGAAAATAGTTTTGTTGAAAAAATTAAAGATCAATTTGATTATCTTCAGGTATATGAAACTTCTCCATCGAAAAGCAAAGCATTAAAACTAATATCTGACAAAAAAATTATTCAAGCTATTAAAGTAAAAAAAAAAGAAGATATAAATTTATATAAACAATACATAGGTATTGCAGATGAGTTTCTATTTGATTCTTCCGCTATGGAAAAAAGTTCTATTTTTGATTGGAGTTACTTAAAAAATATTGAAATTCATGAATGGTTTCTCGCTGGTGGAATCAATATAAATAATCTTGAAAATGCATCGAAAATTTCAAAAAAAATTGATATTTCTTCAAGTTTGGAGGATAATCCTGGAGTAAAATCTTCTAAAAAGGTTTCTGATTTTTTGCTGAAGGTAAAAAAATTATGATGAAATTAAAAAAAGGTAAACTTTTAATTGACCAACATAATAAAAATTATCTATATGGTGGAAAATTCGGAGGTAATTATGTTCCAGAAACCTTAAAAAAGCCAATTGAAGATCTAACTAATCTTTTTGAAAAACTACGCCACGACAAGAAATTTTTAAATGATAGAAATTATTATTTTAAAAATTATGTAGGGGTTCCAACTCCTTTTTTTAAATTAAAAAATCTAACTAAACATTTAGGTGGTGCTCAAATTTGGTGTAAGCAAGTCTCGCAAGCCAATGGCGGAGCTCACAAAATCTATAATGCTACGGTTCATGCGCTAATATGTAAAAGAGCTAAAAAAAAATACATAATTGGAGACACAGGCGCAGGATATGCTGGCAAAATGCTAAGTATGGCTGCGAAAAAATTCGGACTTAAGTGTAAAATATTTATGGGGACCAAAGATATTGTGCGCCAAGCAGTTAACTGTCGTGCCATGAGAAAAAATGGAGCTGAAATTGTTCCTGTAGATTCGGGAAGTAAAACTCTTGTTGATGCCGTTAGTGAGTGTATGAGATATTGGGTTTCCAATTGTGATACAACACATATGTGCGTGGGTTCAACTGTTGGACCTAATATATTCATTAAAATTTGCGCGTGGAGTACTGCACAAATTTCTAGAGAGCTAATGGTTCAAGTAAAAAAAGAATTTGGGAAAGTTCCAAAAAAATTAAAGTTAATTAATTGCGTGGGAGGAGGATCGTCTGCAATGGGTTTCTGGAATGAATTTGTAGATTATGACAAAAATCAAGTTGAACTTATTGGCGTTGAAGCTGGTGGTCCAAAAAATAGTAAAAGGCATGCTGCCCCATTAACCAACGGAGCTAAAATTGGTATTTTGCATGGGGCAATTCAATATGTAATTCAAGATGCTGAAGGTCAAATAGAGGAAACAGAATCCATCAGCGCAGGTCTAGATTATCCAGGAGTTTCTCCATTACATTGTCTTCTAAAAGATTCAAAAAGAGCCAGATATACGTCTGCAACTGATGAGGAAGCTCTTCAAGCTTTTAAATTAGTTTCAAGATTAGAGAAAGTTAGACCATCATTGGAACCTGCTCACGCATTTGCTGAAGCTATTAAAATAGCTCCAAGATTAAGTGAAGATACTATTATCGCAGTAGATAGTTGTGGTGATGCTAAAAAAGATATGAAAATTATAAAAGAAAGATTGGGACGTAATTTATGAAACCTTCAAATATAGCTTCAGCATTCAAAAAATGTAGACAAGAACATAGGCCAGCTCTTCTAACCTACACAGTTTCAGGAGATCCCAACAAAAAAAAATTTTTTGAAATCCTAAAAGCCATTTCTTCACATGCAGATATTTGTGAAATTGGAGTTGGACATAATTGCAATACAGGTGATGGAAAACAAATTCAAAATAGCACATATAGAGCAATCAAAAATGGCATAAAAATTAAAGATACATTTGCAATGGTAAAAAGATTTAAAAGAACCAAAAATGCCAAACCTTGTATTCTTATGGGTTACTATAATTCGATCATTCAATATGGTGAAAATCGATTTATTAAAAAATGCAAGCAAGTAGGAGTTGACGGGCTAATTGTTGTTGATCTACCGTGGCCAGAAAATAAAAACTTTTCAAAAAAATGTAAAAAAAATTCTATTAATTTTGTACAGCTTATTTCTCCTACTACATCTAAGTATAGAATGAAAAGAATTATAAATGATTCTCATGATATGATTTATTATATCAGCATGTTATCAACCACTGGAGGTAAGCTTAAAGTCTCTCCAAGTGAAATTTTAAAAAATTATAATAGAATTAAAAAAATAAATAAGTCCAAAAATTTGGTTATTGGCTTTGGAATTACAGATAAAACCATTTCATCGTTAAAAAAAGCCGACGGTCTAGTAGTCGGTAGCGCATTATGTAAGGAAATATCAGAATCAATTAAAAAAAAACAAAATCCTGTCACAAAGGTAGGTAATATGGTAAAAAGATTAAGGGCAAAATTATCATGAATTGGATCAGTAATTTTAAAAAAATTAAGATTAAAGTAAAAAAAATCTTTAAAAAACAACCTGCCGGACAACAGGAATCGGATTGGAAAAGTTGCCCGCAATGTAAAAAGATTTCTTATCTTCCTGATTTAATTGCAAACTCTTATATATGTGATTGTAGTTTTCATTTTGATATTCCCCCAAAACTACGTTTAGATAACTTATTTGACTCTGATTATGAAATTATAGAATCCCCAGGAAATATTAATCCTGATCCTTTAAATTTTGAAGTCAAAGATGCTGCACGAGAAGGATACAAATATATAGATAAAATTAAAAAATACAGAAAAACTACTGGACAGCAAACTGCGTTAATGTGTGCTTCAGGAAATATTTCTAACTTAAGTGCTGTTGTAGTTTGTTTTAATCCAAAATTTGGTGGGGGACGCTTTGGTCCAGCTGAGAATGAACACTTTTCAAAAGCCGCTACTTTTGCGATTCAAAAAAAAGTCGATATGTGGATTGTTATATACCAAAGTTCAGGAATTGATGTGCATTCTGGAATTACGGGCTTAAGTTCGATGGTCAAAAGTATAATTGCAATGAAAGAAATAAAAAAAGCAGGAATTCCAACTTTCGCAATTGCTGCTAGAGCTGTTGCTGGAGGAACTTATGCTTCAAATTTTTTTATGCATGATTTTATTATTATAGAATCCAAGTGCGTTGAAAATATACTCTTCTCAGGAAAAAGGGTTACCGCTAATATTTTAAAAGAAACAGATCAAATTCCTGATGACTTTGGTACTGGACCGGGTGTAATGAAATCAGGTTTAGCTGATATTACTCTTGAAAATAGAAAAGAATTAAAAGACACTATTATCAAGTTAGCTAATATAATTTTAAAAAAAGAAGTGCTAAAAATAAAAAATGTAGAAGAAGCTCATGAAAATCCAGAAGATTTTAAAAAGACTGCTTCAACTACATCCTAAAAGCGAACCTAGTACACTCATTCGTATCAAAAGATTATTAAGAGATCTTGATTCACCAGAGGACAAAATCAATAATGTAGTCCAGGTAGTAGGCACAAATGGAAAACATAGTTTTTGTGTCACGTTAAGAGAAATTATTGAAAAAGCGGGCTACACATGTAATTTAAATATCAGTCCATCCTTGCGAAAATTCAATGAAAGATATTACTTTTCTGGAAAATATATTTCGGATGAAGAGTTATATAACTTGCTCGTTGAAATAGAACAAATAAATAATAATCAAAGTATCTCTTTTCACGAAATCATTACGGCAGCCTGGATTTTGCATGCCTCTCGAAACAAAAGTGATGTCAATATCATAGAGGCAGGAGCTTTGTTTCGACTAGATTCATCGAATGTATTTCGAAAAAATCTTTGTTCTGTGATCATGCCAATAGGTATCGATCATCGGGATTTTCTAAAAGAAGGAACTATTGATGAAATTACTTATGAAAAATGCTCACATTTATTAGGAGGATCTAAAATTATTATTTCAGAGCAAAAAAGCAATGTACTAGAGAAAATCAAAAAGGATATTTTTAAAAATTCATCAAAAAAATTTATTTTTGGTGAAGATTACGATTATAAAAAAAATATTAATGGATTTATTTATAAAGATAAAATAGGCAAAATGAATTTGCCTCTACCCAATTTATCAGGTGATTTCCAAATCAGCAATGTTTCTACCGCAATTGCTGCTGCAAGAAATCTTGATCAATTCAAAATAACCGAGTCTCATATTAGAGAAGCTATAACGAAAGTAAGAAGCGAGGGAAGATTGCAAAGTATTACTCAAGGAAAACTTAGAAAATATGTCTCTGAAAATAATAAAATTATAATTGATGGCGCCCATAATCCTTTGGCAGCTTCTGTAGTAAAGAAATATTTTGAAACCTTAAATACGGGAAGGAAAATCTTCATGATTCTTGGAATGATGGCAAACAAGGAGCATAAAGAATTCATTCAAACCTTTAAAGATAAAGTTCATTCAATAATTGCTTTGGACATACCCAATCAAATAAATTTTATTGAAAAAGAAAAGTTATCAAAAATTGCTCAGTCTTGTGGCGTTCCCTCAAAAACAGAAAGCTCTATTGAGGAAGCTTTAAAAGATATTGCAACGGAAAACGAAAATGCAATTATTCTCTGTACTGGAAGTTTATATTTTGCTGGAGAGATATTAAATTTAAATTAAATATTTTCTTTAATCCAAGAAACAATATTTGATTTTGTGGTAACACCAACTTTGGTTGCTTTGAGCTCTCCATTTTTAAAAAGTAACATCGTTGGTATTCCTCGAATACCATACCTCGTGGGCTGGTTAGGATGTTCGTCAATATTATGTTTAGCGACAATAACTTGATCACCCATCTCATTAGAAATTTCTTCAAGAATTGGGCCAACTTGTTTACAAGGACCACACCACTCTGCCCAAAAATCTACTAATGTCAGTTTATCAGCTTTCAAAACCTCCGTTCCAAAATTCTCGTCAGTGACATTTTTGGTAGCCATAAGATAATTTCAATCTAATAATATTTTATTCAATGTCAACTAGCCTTTTGATACATTTTTTCCATCTCTTCAATATATGAATTAATCTCCTCAAGCGCTTTCAGTTTATCTTTGTCATCCTTAAATTTATTTCTTAATGTATCAATTTCTGAATAGGTCCTTGGAATAGTATTCCAATTCTCTTCATTCGAACTTAGGATTCTTGAGGCAATTTCTGTGTGGATTGTATTATATTCATCTTTTGGCAATGATTGAGGGCTTTCTTCATAAAGTATTTTTTTTCCAAAATATCTCAATCGTTCATCCTTAAATTTTTGTATAATTGAAAACTTATCTTTCCAGTCAGCTTTATGAAATTCTGGCATAATTGCGTTATCTTTGCCTGTTATAAATTTTTTGTATATCGACTCTTCTGGATAGATGTCTAATTGTGAATCCAAATCCTGCTTTTCTCTTGCATCATCATCTAAAATTGAACTAACTTTATTAGCAAAATTTTTGTTTTCTTGGATTAATTTAGCTCTCTGCTTTAATTTGGAAATGCCAAGTTGTTTGTAATTGTCAAAATTAATGCCATAACTAGGATTCATAATTATTGGATGTTTTTTATGTTTAATGGTCCTGATCACTCTTGGTTTTTTATCTAGCAATTCTTTTTTTAATTCCTGCATTGACAGATTCAAATAGTTAGAAGGGTCAGCTTTAAGATCAAAACACATCGGATAACCCCATTGAGGATGCTGACAAACAAAAGTTAATATAAAAGGAATCGATTTGCCATAGTAAAAAAAATCGGTACAGAATAGCAACTCATCTTTAATAAGTTGAAAGCTTTTATCTTTATTAGTTGTCATTAAACTTGCTCTCCAAACATTGGATGCGTTTTTACTTAAGAGTTTTGCGATTTCAATAGTTGCTAAGACATCTCCTATTGCTGAGTGTGCGTTGTTATGTTTAATATTATTCATTGGAGCCAACTTCGCCAACTTGAAAATTGGATTCTTTTTGTCGCTAATTGGAGTTTTAATACAATCGGGATAGTAAAGATGTGCTGCTCGCGCCAAACTATATAGATCTCCCCTTTCATTTCCGTTTGTGACGGTCAAATAGGGATACTCAAGGTTTTTGAATAAGGTTCTTCTTAAAAATTCTTCATCAAA
>Ga0208337_1000027_pt1 | contig 28371 bp, 27 predicted proteins | sample DeeseametaMP0371_FD_184213 | JGI IMG/M metagenome (GOLD analysis project Ga0208337, IMG submission 184213) | Marine microbial communities from the Deep Atlantic Ocean - MP0371 (SPAdes) | ecosystem: Environmental > Aquatic > Marine > Oceanic | place: East of Porto Seguro, South Atlantic Ocean... | reverse complement strand
CGCTCACCCTGCCCTTCGCCTCACCCGCACCCTGCAACCCGGCATGGTAGTGACCATTGAACCAGGGCTCTACTTTATTCCCATGCTGCTCGCGCCGCTGCGCCAGCAGGGAATTGCCGTCAACTGGGCCACGGTGGACGCTTTGGCCGCCTGCGGCGGTATCCGCATCGAAGACAATATCGTGATTACGGAAAGCGGCTGCGACAACCTGACACAAACACATTAGTGCCAGGTAAAAAAACACCCGGTTCCAATGAAGGAACCGGGCGTACCTTGGCGATTAACCGCCAGACTTAAAACGATAGGCTTAGAAACGGTAGGTAATACCACCGCCTACGGTGACAGGCTCGATGTCCACTTCACCTACACGGCCAGCGCCATCCAGGTTGATGTCGGAGTTGACGTCGGCATAGCTCACATAACCGTTTAGCATGATGTTTTCGGTGACGGCCAAGTCCACACCCGCTTGGCCAATGGCGCCATAGCTCTCATCGATGCTAAAACCAGTCGGCTCGCTAGAGAAGCGGGTGTAGTTTAAGCCAACACCAACGTAGGGCTGTACTTTAGAGTCTAAACCACCCATCGGGTAGTAGTTGACCAGCAGGTTGACCGGCAGGCGATCGACGCTGCCTGCATCGCCACCCGGGCGTGTGTTCAGGTCATGCTCGAATTTTTCAGAGCTGTTCAGCTCCATACCGATTTTGTCGGTGAACAGGTAACCCGCACCGAAGGTGAAACCACGGGCACTTTGCACGTTGAGGTCTGCGTCACCCACGTTGCCGTTACCGGAACCAGTATCTGTTTGGGCAACACCACCACGGACGAACACATCACCCGCTTCGTAGGCCATGGCAGCTTGGCTGGCCATGAGCGCACTGGCAGAAACAACGGCGGCAGTCATCAGTTTTAGCTTGCTCATCAGAGTATCCTCTTGCATCTTGCTTGGGATTGGTGCTGGTCGACACCAGCTAACCTATACAATATATAGTATACGAACACTGTTTTCAAATTTCCTGTGAAATTTTATTATAGGTTTTCTGACTCTGATAGCTTTTATTAACCAACGGCCCCGAAAAGCAGGCATAAAAAAAGTCCCCCGAAGGGGACCCAGGTGGAGCACGCCAGCTCACTCGGTGGGTTGCCAGGCATCGCCTTAGCAACGTCGCAAAGAAGGGAGAGCATCGAGTGTCGTCATGCAAGCGACCTAAATGACTCTGTTCATTTGCTGCTTACCGTTTATGTAGCGAGCCGCATGCCAATAAATATATTTCTACTTAAATACATAGAGTTATAAAAAATAAACCGTGTTCGAAAGACGCGCATCGCTTGCCAGACGGCAAAAGCGCACCATCAGTGCGCAATTGTTGCTGCGTTGCTCCATAACGAATCATGCCAGCGCCGTCGACGGATAGCGCTACTGGCACACCTGGTTACGGCCCCCGCGTTTGGCGCGGTAAAGCGCCTCATCCGCCAATACCAGTAAACGATCCCGATCTTGATCTGATGCATCGAGGCTGCACACCATGTGCTCAACACCCATCATGGCATCGACAATTAAAATATCGGGGCTCTTTGTTAATCTCCTTGCACGCAGCCGGAACCGAGGAGAACAGGCGTACCACGTAGCTGAAGTTTGTCAACTGTTCCAGGATATGCTGCCCTAGCGTTGGGTCCTGTTCAATTAGCAGTTAATGTCAATGTATGCATTTATTCAGCTGCTGTCGTTAGCTGTATCGATATTTCACATTTAAAACGGCTACCGTGCCAAGACACGTTTAACTCACCATGGAAAAGTGCGTATGACTAAGCCCCACATCATCTATATCACTGGCGGTGCCCAAGGAATTGGTCTCGGTATCGCCCACACCCTGCTCACCGACGGCTATCGCGTTGCCATTACGGATATTGACAAAGAAGCCCTAAGTGCGGCCGCTGAACGACTGCCCCGCCGTGAGAACCTGCTAACACTAATGGCGGATGTCAGCGATGAAGCCCAAGTGGCAGCCAGCCTCGAAAAAACCGTCAGCCACTTTGGCCAGCTCAACGGCATCGTGCATAACGCAGGTATTGCGGACCCCTTCCATGGCCCGGTGGAGCAGCTCTCGCTAGCGACATGGCAGGCCTACTTAAACACTAACCTCACCGGCGCCTTTTTGTGCGCCAAACATGGGGCTGCTTATCTACGCCCGCACGGCGGCAGTATGGTGCTGATGGCCTCGTCACGCGCCATCCAATCCGAGCCGGATACCGAAGCCTACGCCGCTAGCAAAGGTGGCATTGTCGCGTTGACCCACGCGCTAGCGGTCAGCCTAGGCCCGGATATTCGCGTCAACGCCGTTAGCCCTGGCTGGATCGAGGTCGGCGACTGGCAAAAACCCAGCCGCCAGCAGCCGGTGGAGCACCGTGATATCGACCGCGAACAGCACCCGGCGGGGCGCGTGGGCACTCCCGAAGATATTGCCGCGCTCACCCGCTTTCTTCTCTCCAAAGAATCCGGCTTTATCACCGGACAGAACTTTGTCGCCGACGGCGGGATGACGCGCAAAATGATCTACGCCGAGTAGCGGCACAGTCCATCAAAAAAGCCCATCAAAAAGATCCCATTAAAAAAGGCCATACGGAGATGGCCTTTCGTTTTTCAAAAACGTACCGCTATGGCGTGACGATAATTTTCACCTGCGCCTTATCGCTCAGCAGCGCCTCAAAGCCCTCCTCCACGATATCCGCCAGCGGAATGCGTTGAGTGACCATATCCTCGGCGCGGAAGTAGCCCCGCTGCATCAGCGCCATCACCGCCGGGTACACATGACGATAGGCAATAATGCCTTTCATGGTGCGCTCTTTGATTACCAAGTCGTTGGGGTGAAAGCTGGCCTCTCCCTCCCAAATACTCACCACCACCACTTCGCCGCCCTCGTGAGTGCTGTGCAGCGCTTGGTTGAGCACGGCGGGAATGCCGGTCACTTCGAAGGCCACGTCCACCCCGCCGCCGCTCAAGGCGTGCAGTTTCTCCACCGCGTCCTCTTGCTGTGGGTCGATGACCATGGCTCCCAGCGCTTCGGCTTTGGCCTTACGAGATGGCGCAACTTCCACCGCATAAATCTGTGCAGCCCCTGCGGCTTTAAGCGCTTCGATGGTCATTAAGCCAATCGGGCCCGCACCAAACACCACGGCACTATCACCCGCTTTTAGGCAGCTCTGGCGCACCGCATGCAGCGCAACCGCCGCAGGCTCGACCAGCGCCCCCTGTTCAAAGCTGAGGTCATCCGGCAGTTTGTGCACCATGTGCTCACCCATCACGGTGAACTCCGAAAATCCGCCGCCTCCGCCGGAGAGGCCGTGAAAGCCCAGCAGAGGCGTCAGGTTGTAGCGCTCCATCTGGTAAGCGCCATCCTTGTTAGGTGAAAGGATCGGCTCAATGGCCACACGGTCGCCTACCTTCACCCGCGTCACTTTCTCACCAACCTCCACCACTTCGCCCGCAAACTCATGGCCCATGATAATCGGTGCCTGTTCGCCGCTAATGGGGTGCGGTTTGCCTACCGGAATAAAAATCGGCCCGGCGGCATACTCGTGTAAATCGCTGCCGCAAATACCGCAGGCGGCGACTTTCACTTTCACCGCATGGGGGTCGTTGATGGTAGGCACCGGCACGTGCTCAACGCGCAGATCTTTAGCGGCATACCACACTGCGGCCTGCATCTGAGGCTGATTCGTTGACTGACTCATAAGTATCCCTTCCTGTTAAGACACATAGCTTTTAAGACACATGGTGAACCGGCTGCAGCCCATAGACGGGGGTATCTAGTCCTTCCATACGCGCCTTCAACTGCAGCGCCAAATAGTGAGAGTAGTGCCGGGACTGGTGCAGGTTGCCACCGTGGAACCACAGCGCCTCTTGTTGGGTGGGCTTCCACATATTGCGCAGTTCGCCCTCCCAAGGGCCAGGGTCTTTGGTGGTGTCAGAGCCTAACCCCCAGCATTTACCCACTTTATCGGCCACTTCCTGGGAGATAAGCCGTGCCGCCCAGCCGTTCATGGAGCCATAGCCAGTGGCGTAGACGATTAAATCAGCGTCCAGCTCGCTGCCGTCAGTGAGCGTGATGGAGTGCGGATTAATACGCTCGATGCCAACACCGCTGCGCAGCTTAATATCGCCATTGGCGACCAGATCGCAGGCCCCCACATCGATGTAGTAACCCGAGCCACGGCGCAGGTATTTCAAAAACAGGCCAGACTCATCGTCACCGAAATCGAGCATAAAGCCCGCGTCTTCGAGTTTTTGGTAAAACTCAGCGTCGCGCTGTTTAATCGCCTCAAACGCCGGGCGCTGGAAGTCAGGCAGCACTTTGTAAGGAATGGAGGCAAACAGCAGGTCGGCTTTTTCGTGGGTCAACCCGCCAGCTACCGCCTCTTCCGAGTAGAGCGGCCCCAGCACTTCTTCCATCAATGAATCCGACTTAACGATATGGGTCGAGGAGCGCTGGAGCATGGTGACATCGGCATCGTGCTCCCAGAGCGCTGCGGCAATATCGTGAGCCGAGTTATTCGAGCCCACGATCACGCACTTTTTACCCGCGTAAGCATCCGGCCCTGGGTGCTGGCTGGAGTGCTGCTGCTCGCCTTCGAAGCTTTCCGAGCCTGCAAACTTGGGTACGTTAGGCATACCGGACATCCCGGTAGCCATCACCAGCTGTTTAGGGCGTAGCGTAATCTCTTCACCGTTGCGCTTCACGTTCACGATCCACTCGCCTGCGGCTTCATCGAAGCGTGCATTGTCGCAGGTCGTGGAACTCCAATAATTGAGCTCCATCACCTTTGTGTACATTTCCAGCCAATCGCCCACTTTGTCTTTCGGGGCAAACACCGGCCAGTTCTCCGGGAAAGGAATGTAGGGCAGGTGGTCGTACCATACCGGGTCGTGCAGGCAGAGGGATTTATAGCGCTTGCGCCAGGAATCCCCTGCACGCTCGTTGCGCTCGATGATGATGGTGGGCACGCCCATTTGCTTTAGCCGAGCCCCCAGGCCAATACCGCCCTGGCCACCGCCAATGATCACGCAGTAAGGCTGGCGCGTGTAACCAAGCTCCGCTTCTTCCCGCTCGCGGGCTTCCAGCCAGGTTTCACGCTGTTTGTTGGCACCATGCTCGGCCCCTTTAGGGCGATGGTGGTTGCGCGGTTCGGGAAAATCGTCCAGCGCCTGCATGGTGGTCAGCAGTGTCCAGCACTTGCCGTTTATCAAACGTAGGTAGCCTTTTCCGCTGGCAATGGCCGTTTTGAAGGTGAACCACGCCTCGACGGTATCGCCGTTTTCGCTGGCCTCACCGTCAAGCTGCCACTGGGTGGGCTGAGTATTGGCCAGCGTGGCATCAAGCATGGCCTGGATTTCCTTCTGGCCTTCGCAGGTTTTTAGATTCCAGGTAAACGCCAGAAAATCGCGCCAGTAGCACTCGTCGTTGAATAGCATCAGCACGCGTTGGATATCGCGCGCCTGGAGCGCTTCATCAAACTCATGTAGCCATGCGTTGACGGTGCTGGTAGCGCTTGATGGGGTACTTACCTCTGTGTGAGTCATCGCGGGTACTCCAAGGTCGTTGTTATTGTTGAACTGTCGATAAGACACTCAACCCTAAGCACCTGCCGTGCCAAATGCGCTAAATAGGCAATAAGCAACTGAAAAATATCAGCAATCAAACATCCACACAGCGCCATAAAACAGCGCAAACCGCGTACACCTGTCACGTCGTGTGTACGGCTAACGTTACAGGTGTAACGCACGACTAACGGCGTAATACACCCTCGTTGACACCCTCTACAAAGCGCATAGTCTGGAAGTACAACAATAATCGTGTGTGGATTCGCCATGCCAACGCCATCACTACCACCGACACGCTTGGCCTCCGTGCAGCGCCAGCATATCGAGCACATCTTCCAGCTAGGTGAAGGGCTGGATGCGCCGCAGCTTCCGGCACAGGCCACCATCCGCCGCTCTTGGCTGCGCTGCCTCAACGAGTACCAACTCGACCCCACGCAGCCACGCCCTGCCCGGGTGGTGCCCCAGCAAACCTTGATCGAGCACCGAGAATCCGTCGATGAGCTGCTGCACGTCGCCCGGGCCGGGGTCGAGCAGCTCTACGGGCAAATCGCCCAGCTCGGCTACGTGCTGCTCCTCACCGATCATCGCGGCATTACCGTGGAGTTTCGCGGCAATCCCAATCAAGACCAGCAGCTACGCAAAGCGGGCCTCTATTTAGGAGCTGACTGGGACGAGCGCTTCGCGGGTACCTGCGCCGTAGGCACCTGCCTGCACGACCGCCAAGCGATCATTTGCCACCGCCAGGAGCACTTCGACGCCACGCATATTTCGCTGACCTGCACGGCTGCCCCTATCGCCGACCCGCAAGGCAACGTGATGGCCGTGCTGGATATCTCTGCGCTGCAGTCGCCCACTCAGCATGAGAGTCAGAACTTCAGCCTCTCGCTGGTGACGCTCTACGCCCGCATGATCGAAGACGCCTACTTTCTGCAGCGCTACCGCGACTGCTTGATGGTGCGCCTGGATACCTCGCGGGAGTTTGTCCACGTCAATGGGCGTGGGCTGATCGCGATAGAAGAGAACGGCCAAGTGATTGCCGCCAATGCCGTCGGCCGCGAACTGATCAGTACGCACCAACAGCGCTGGCCGCCGTGGTCTGCTCAACACGCACCGATGCTCAGCGAACTGTTTGAGTGCGAAATTGCCGATGTGCTGAGTATCAACAGCGCGACCAACGACCAGCTCAGGGCGTTTCGCGCCCGCGCCAGCAACGCCATCTACTTTATTAGCCTGCTGGAGCCGCGCAGGCCGCGCATCGCACCACTCGGAAAGCCCGCCTCCTCGCTGCCAACAGCGCTAGAACGGCTGGGGGCCGACGACCCCGCTATACGTAAAGTGCAGAAATTGGCCGAACGGCTGCGTAACGAAGCCAGTGTCAACGTGCTGATCAGTGGTGAAACCGGTACCGGCAAAGAAGTAGTCGCCCGTGCTCTGCACGATAGCGGCAACCGCGCCAAAGGCCCCTTTATTGCGGTGAACTGTGCGGCGATTCCCGAAGCGCTGATCGAAAGCGAGCTGTTCGGCTACGAACCCGGCGCGTTTACCGGCGGGCGAGCAAAAGGTATGCGCGGGCTGATCCCTCAGGCCCATGGCGGCACGCTGTTTTTAGACGAGATCGGCGATATGCCACTGGCGCTACAAACCCGCCTGCTGCGGGTACTGGCCGAGCGGGAAGTGATGCCGCTAGGGGCAAACAAACCCGAAAAAGTCGATATCCGGGTGATCACCGCTACCCACCGCCATATCGATACCATGATTGCGCAGGGAGAGTTTCGTGAAGACCTCTACTACCGCCTGAACGGTGCCCAACTGCGCTTACCACCGCTGCGCGAACGCGCCGACAAGCTCTACGTGATTCGCCAAGTATTCAGCGATGTGGTGAGCGAACGCGGCGGAAGCTCCGCCCCTAGGCTGCGGGCCGACGCCATCAGCGCCCTACTTGCCTACGCCTGGCCCGGCAATATTCGTCAGCTTAAAAACGCCCTGGCGTTTGCACTCGTCACCGCCGAGAGCGACGAAATCACCGTACACGACCTGCCCGAACAGTGCCTCAGCCAGCGCATTACTCGTACACCTGCGATAACCGCGCCTGAAAGCGAGGCCACTGATTGCCACCTTGTGACACGGCTGCAGCAACACCAATGGAACATTAGCGCCGTGGCACGCGAGCTGGGGGTTTCACGGCCAACGGTGTATCGGCAAATGCAGCGCCAAGGCATCGTACCGCCGAATAAGGCCTGACAGCGGACGGCGCTTGGCCTAGGCGACCAGCCTCACGTACACTTGTTTGAATCTAATAGTCACCACGCTTCCAATAAGCCGAGGCCCACTATGGCGTTTGATTCCACTTCTTCGTATATCGCAACCAATGCGCTTAAACAGGCGGTGAATGCTGCCGTGGTACTTGAGCGCCCGCTGCTGATCAAAGGCGAGCCAGGCACCGGCAAAACCTTATTAGCAGAAGAGCTGGCAGAATCCCTCGGCACCAAGCTGATCACTTGGCACATTAAATCCAGTACTAAAGCCGCTCAAGGGCTGTATGAGTACGATGCGGTGAGCCGCCTGCGGGATTCACAGCTAGGTGTAGAAGGTGTTGAGAACGTCGCTAACTACATCAAGCCCGGCAAACTGTGGGAAGCCTTTACCGCTGATGAGCGGGTGGTCCTACTGATTGATGAAATCGACAAGGCAGATATCGAATTCCCCAACGACCTGCTCCAAGAGCTGGACCGTATGGAGTTTCACGTCTACGAAACCGGTGAAACCATCCGCGCCGAAAAGCGCCCCATCATCGTCATCACCTCCAACAACGAAAAAGAGCTGCCGGACGCCTTTCTGCGCCGCTGCTTTTTCCACTACATCGAATTCCCCGACCGCGAGACCATGCAGGCCATCGTCGATGTTCACTTCCCGAACATTGCCCCAAAACTGGTCAGCGAGGCGCTGGAAGTCTTCTTTGACCTGCGCAGCGCACCTGGCCTCAAGAAAAAGCCCTCAACCTCAGAGCTGGTCGACTGGCTCAAGCTGTTGATGGCCGACGAGCTGGCACAAGAAGCGCTCTACCACCGCGACCCCGCCAAGGCGCTGCCGCCCATGGCCGGTGCGCTGGTCAAGAACGAGCAGGATACCCACCTGCTTGAACGCTTGGCCTTTATGATGCGCCGCCAGAAGAACAGCGGGCGCTAAGCCATGTTCATCGGCTTGTTCGAGACCCTCAAACGCGCAGGCGTACCCGTTTCACTGCGGGAGCTTTTGGACCTTCACGCGGTGGTGGAGCGCGGCGTGGTGTTTGCCGATATGGAGGCGTTTTATCAGGTGGCGCGTACGGTGATGGTCAAAGATGAGCGCCATTTTGACCGCTTCGATCGCGCCTTTGCGGCCTGGTTTAAGGGCCTTGAGGACATGGACGCCGCCATCGAAGCGCTGATTCCCGATGAGTGGCTGCGCCGCGAGTTCGAGAAACAGCTCACCGACGAGGAGAAGGCCAAGATCGAATCGCTAGGCGGGCTCGAAGAGCTTATCGAGACCTTCAAGAAGCGCCTGGAAGAGCAGAAAGAGCGCCACGCAGGCGGCAATAAATGGATTGGTACCGGCGGCACCAGCCCGTTTGGGGCTTATGGCTACAACCCGGAAGGCATTCGAATTGGGCAAGATGGCTCCCGCCACCGCCGCGCCACCAAAGTGTGGGACGAGCGACGCTTTCGCGATTACGACGACTCGCTGGAACTGGGCACCCGCAACATCAAAATGGCCCTGCGACGGCTGCGCAAATTCGCCCGCCAGGGCGCTCGGGACGAGTTCGATGTGGACGGTACCATTCGCGAAACCGCCCGCGATGCCGGGCTGCTCAATATCCAGATGCGCCCAGAACGCCACAATGCGGTCAAGGTGCTGCTGTTTCTGGACGTGGGCGGCTCCATGGATGACCACATTCGCGTCTGCGAAGAGCTCTTTTCTGCGGCACGCTCCGAGTTCAAGCACCTGGAGCACTACTACTTCCATAACTGCCTCTACGAAGGCGTCTGGAAAAACAACCTGCGCCGTGGCAACGAGCGTATCCCTACCATGGACGTACTGCACACCTACGGCGCGGACTACCAGGTGGTCATCGTCGGCGACGCCGCCATGTCGCCTTATGAGGTCACCCATCCTGGCGGTAGCGTCGAACATTTCAATGATGAAGCCGGCGGCGTGTGGCTCAAACGCTTGACCGAGAAATTCCCCCGTTTAGCCTGGCTTAACCCAATGCCTCCCCGCACTTGGGAATACACCTACTCGACCACGCTCATTCGCGAGCTCATCGACGAGCGTATGTATCCGATGACGCTGGAAGGGCTGGAAACCGCTATGCGCGAATTGGCGAAGTAGCGTTTGCCCACCCAACGCCGTTGCTTGGGTGGGGTATTCCAAACCTTCGACAAACGATAGCGTTTTACTCCCTGATCACGTGCCCTAGCCACGCTATTGAGAACATGACAACAGCGTGCAAGCTAGTCGCGAATAATGGAACGCCGCGTTGCCTTAAAGCGTCGCAGGCACGTTATTGATCCCGGTTAAAAATGCCTCTTTAGCCTGAGCAAACGCAGCCGCATCGTGTTTAAAGCGACGCAAAATCAGTGCTTCATCCAGTGCTAACGTGGGCGATAGCGCCTCAAGGCTCTTGGCAGGATGGCGCGCCGACAGCCCAATATGCTGGCCATTATCCGCCGCGAACCAGCGTTTGAAGCCGCACTTCTGATAGAACGCTTTCTCTTTTTCATCCTGCGCATCGATGCGCAGCGGAGCCTTCAGACTGAGCTCGCTCAACAAACGAGCTTTTGCACCTTTTGCAAACTCGCAGGCGTGAGTCACGGTCATGCCCTCGCCCGCTTCATCCAGCACCAGCAGGGCTAGCGCCAGCGGCTTTCCAGCACCGTCTACACCCGCCAAAAGGCGTGCGCCTTCTTGGGCAAACAGTACATTTTTAGTACCGGTAAACACTACCAGCGGCGTTAGGCCTGCCTGCTGGCCATACACCTCAGCACATAGCTTGGCCAAACACGCATCACGCGGCTCACTCTGACTTACATGGACTACCTTCATAACGCTCTCTCGTTGCGTTCAATCACCCCGCCACTTCTTTACCTTACAACAAGCGCTGGCGAGCTATAAAAGCCCGCCAGCGTAGAGCAAAGCGCGTGATGACACCAGTTTAACTGGGAGATTTTGCCATTGAACGAGAGGCGACAAGCTGCGTTGTCAGTACGATACTTCCTAACCCAATACCCAATAAATCCGTCATCCAGCCACCGGCGATCATCGCCAGCGCTGCTAATAGAAGAATCAGGCGCTGCAAAACATTCGTGCGTCCACTCATAAAGTAGCCTTGTACCGCCGCCGCCAGCAGGTAAATCCCAATGCTCGCCGTGATCACTACCCGGAGGATTTCCCACCAGTGACCATCCATCAACAGCGCAGGGCTGTAGAAGAACATAAATGGAACAATGAACGCAGATAGCCCGAACTTAAACGATGTCATGGCCGTTTTAAGAGGATCCGTATTGGCAATGGCAGAGGCTGCATAGCCTGCCAAGGCCACTGGCGGAGTAATCGCAGAGAGCACGGCATAATAAAAAACAAAGAAATGGGCCACCAGCGGTGGAATACCAATTTGCTGCAATCCGGGTGCTACCACGGAAGCAGCGACGGCATAGGCGGCTGTCGTAGGCATGCCCATTCCCAGCAAAATAGAAATACACATAGCGAAAAAGAGCGCTAGAAAATGGCTAGCATCAGCAATGCCTAGCAGCATTGAAGCAAACCGCGCGCCAACGCCCGTTAATGAGATCACCCCTACAATAATGCCCGCACAGGCACATACGGCAATCAATGGAACCGCCATACGGGCACCCAAGGAAAGCGCATTAAGCAAGGCCTTAGGTCCCATCCAGTGAGGAGTGAACCAGGAAACCACCGCTGCACTGATCATGGCCAGCGTGCCCGCACGAATGACGGAGTAGCCCATAAATAGCGTGCCAACCAGAATGATGATGGGTAAAAATAGGTAGACCTGCTTCACCATATCTTTAAAAACAGGCAGTTGGTCTTTTGCCAAGCCCTGCATGCCATCTCGACGGGCCTCCAGATCCACCATCAAATAAATAGATAGAAAATAGAGCCCGGCAGGGATTAAAGCGGCAATGGCGATATCGGTATAAGGAATACCGGTAATTTCAGCCATAATAAAGGCACCAGCGCCCATAATGGGCGGTACGATTTGTCCGCCCGTAGACGCGGCCGCCTCAATCCCCCCTGCGCTGCGCGGGTGATACCCCACACGCTTCATGAGCGGAATAGTCAGCGAACCAGTGGCTACCACGTTGCCCGCAGACGTTCCGTTGATCATCCCCATTAAACCAGATGCAAAGACGGCTACTTTGGCAGGCCCACCACGGGAGCGCCCCGCTGCAGCAAAGGCAAAATTGACAAAGTAGTCACCCACCTTGGACGCTTGTAAAAACGCGGCAAAGGTAATGAATAGAATGATATACGTTGACGACACCGCCGTTGTCGGGCCAAGAATCCCATTGTCGGTATAGAGATAGGAGAAGAAGCGCGGTGCGCCATAGCCCTGATGCTCAAGAATGCCAGGCAGTAACGGTCCAGCAAACGCATACACCAAAAACACCCCGGTGATGACAATCAATGCTAGCCCCGCTACGCGACGCGTTAACTCCATAATCAACGCAACACCAACAACGGACACAAGCAGTTCCGTTTGGCCCACTAGTGGCATACCTGCCACCATACGCCAGCGATCAATAACAAAGATTAAGTAAGCAGCGACCAAAATAGAAGCCACCATCAAAATCCAATCAGCCCAGTGAATATGTTTATCATCACTGCGCCACGTCCAACTACTGAGAAGTGCGCATGTCGTAGCGATGACTAATGCCCAACTAAGCTGATATAAGGGCGCGGTCACTGATGCAACTTCCTGCATATCTCGCAACCACCAGGCATATACCATGCATAGCGCTGCGTAACCAAGAGCAGTACCACTAATAGCTAACGCTAGCCACTCAGTGGGTGAACGTCGATGGACCTGGGTGTCACGTTCAAGCGTCACAGCGGCAGTTAAAGCAAACCCAACTACCAAGCCCCCAGCAACGTGAAGTATCCGAAATGTCCAAGTCTCGATGGGCGAGACATTCAAGGCATATAGGTGCATTGAGGTAAACAAAACACACGCAAGGAAAATAATGCTGCCGGTCATCCCGGACAGCAGCCGTTCATTATGGGCAACGGGCACATCCGACACACTATCGGTGCGGATGATGGGCTGCACTTCTGGAGTATTGTTACTCATGCTGTCCTACCTTCTAGGCCGACTGAGCCTGGGGATGAAGGCGTGCGAGTTATACCCGCACGCAATATGCCGTTTTAATTAACCTTTCAAATCGTCGTCAATCTCTACGCCATTTTCTTCAAACCAGCGGACAGCTCCCGGATGCCAGGGAATAAAAGCGTTGTGCTTAGCGTTCTCAGGTAGAGTTTCAATAGCAGCGCCATGTACCTGCATCATCCGGTCGTTATTCTCCATCACCGCCTTCGTCACTTCATACACCAGCGAATCAGGCATATCTTTATGCGTAATGGCAACGTTCCACAGCGATACCGCAGAGGTATCCTCTTCTAAGCTGCTATAAATAGAGGCAGGTATCACGGAAGCAGACAGTTCAGGGAACTGCTCGGCAAATACGGCGATTTCATCGGGGGAAAACGAGAAAATATTGACATCAGCCTGAGCTTCTAGCTGACTAAATGCAGATACCGGCATGCCAGAAGCAAAGGCAAACGCATCTAGCAATCCATCCTGTACCTGCCCCGCTTGATCGGCTGCTCCGGCATTACGTGTCTCGACGTCCAAACCTAAAGCATCAAAAAGCTGGGGATAATACAGATCCCCGGTACCGCCAGCAGGGCCAATCCCCACCGTTTTGCCATCTAAATCAGCGATGGACTCAATTCCGGAACTTTCTAGAGCAATCACCTGAAGGGCGGTCTGGTACATCGGAAATACTGCCCGAATGTCAGTATGCTCGACACCTGGAGCCAGGGCACTTTCACCAACCCAAGCTTGGTAAGCAGGCCCCATGGTCACCATACCGAACTCGTGTTCACCCATTTGCACTAGCGTCACGTTTTGGACTGGCCCACCGGTGACCTCTGCTCCGAAATTGGCGCCAGTCGCCTCACTGGCTATATTTCCCCAACCCGAGCCATAGATGTAATAGGTCGCACCTTGGCTACCGGTACCAATCGTAAGACTGTTTGGCCAATCACTACGATCATCAGCAAGGGCGTTGCCCGCAACGGCAGTGAACAATGCACTCGTTAAAAGTGTTGTGAACGTTTTCATAGGAATACTCCATTAATGTTGTTGTTGTCACTGTTGCTATGAATGCTGCGTTCGTTATGTAGAAAAGAATAAAGTCATCATGAGTTAGCGTGAGAAAACACCTCCTTGGGTAGGTTATTTATTTGATTCACCGTCATTAATCGCGCCAACGCTTCACAGCGATCTTCAATCAGCTTGTTGGTGTGAGCGATGGCATCCACTAATAAGACAGGGCCGTCTACCAGTGAAAATGCAGCAGTAACACCCGCTTGATAGGCATTCTGCCAGCCGTCACCTAAACTGCCTGCAAGCACCACGACGGGAACACCTTGTACCGCCGCTGCTTTAGAGACGCCAATAGGCGTTTTCCCGGCAAGACTCTGCCCATCTAGCCGACCTTCTCCCGTCACCACCCAATCGCATTTCTTTAAAAGGCAATCAAATTGGCAATGCCTCATGACAAGCTCGATACCAGGCGTTAGCTCGGCACCCAACGCAACCTGGGCAGCGAACCCCATTCCCCCGGCCGCGCCCGCACCAGGAAAATCGACCAATGGCTTATCCAGCGCCAGACAAAGACACCGTGCAAAGTTCGCTAATGCGCGATCCAACCTTGTGACCGAGCCAGCTGCGACTCCTTTTTGTGGACCAAAAATCGCGGTGGCCCCGTTTTGACCGAGCAAAGGGTTACTAACATCCACCGCAGCAGTAAATGACACGCTGGCAAGCCTAGGATCTAGCGCATCCAGCGCCACGCGCTGAACCCTTTCCAGTGCGGCGGCTCCTAAAGGCAGGCAGTGGCCCTCTGCATCCAGAAGCTGTGCGCCTAAGGCCGTTAACATGCCTGCACCGGCGTCGTTGGTAGCGCTTCCTCCTAACGTCAGCACAATATGCTGAACCTGTTTGTCCAGCGCTTCGCGGATAAGCTGGCCAACGCCAAAGGTGCTAGCACGCTCCACAGCACCTGGCTTGCTCGCCATATCAGCACATAACCCACTTGCCTGCGCCAGTTCTATAAATGCCGTCGCATTCTGCTCATCCCACCCCCACGCCGCCTGATGCTCACGACCATATGCGTCAATGACAGAACGCGTTTGCCGCGTGGCATAACCGCTGACTAACAGAACATCCAATGTTCCTTCTCCACCATCAGCAAGCGGGCATTGAGTAATCTGAGCATCGGGGCAGCCGCGCTTGAAACCACGCGCCATGGCTGCAGCGGCTTCAGTCGCGCTAAGCGATCCTTTATAGCTATCTGGCGCTATCAAAATGTTCATGACGATTGCTTACGCCTGGCTTTCAATATCAGAACAAATAGCGAGAGTGACATCGTGGGTAGTAGCCGTACCTCCAAGATCCTTGGTCTGTAATCCTGAAGCCGTTAGACGCTCAATGGCTGCCATAAGACGCTCAGCGGCTAACTGTTCGCCCAGATGCTCCAGCATCATGACCGCGGTCCAGAAAGAACCCACAGGGTTGGCTATGCCCTGCCCCGCAATATCAAAGGCAGAGCCGTGGATGGGCTCAAACATCGAGGGGAACTGACGTTCTGGATTGAGGTTTGCCGTAGGAGCAATCCCTAAGCTGCCTGAAAGCGCAGCGGCTAAATCGGAGAGAATATCGGCATGCAAATTAGTCGCTACCACCACGTCAAGCGTTTCAGGTTTCAGCACCATGCGCGTAGTCACCGCATCCACCAACTCACGGTCAATGGAAACATCGGGATACTCTTTGGCCACTTCAAAAAAGATTTCATCCCACAGCACCATACCGTGACGTTGAGCATTGGATTTAGTAACCAGAGTAAGCTGCTTACGGGGCCGACTTTGGGCCATCTCGAAGGCAAAGCGGTGGATACGCTCGATACCTTTGCGAGAGAAAATCGACACTTCTGTCGCTACTTCGTCCGGTAAACCACGATGAACGCGCCCACCGTTGCCTGAATACTCCCCTTCGCTATTCTCACGAATGATGACCCAGTCAATCTTATCGGCATGCTGCAACCGGCTGTTGACGCCTGGTAAAACGCGAGCAGGACGCACATTGGCGTATTGGTCAAACCCCTGACAAATGGCTAACCGCAGTTCCCAAAGTGAAATATGGTCGGGTACTTGCTGGCTGCCTACCGCGCCAAAATAAATGGCATCAAACGTCGCTAATTTTTCAAGGCCACCTTCAGGAATGTACTGGCCTTGATCCAGGTACCGCTGGGAGCTCCAATCAAACTCCTCAAAATTAAAGGTAAAATCACCGTTCTTCTTCGCCAGCGCTTCAAGCACTTTTTTGCCAGCGCCAATTACTTCTGTACCAATACCATCACCAGGAATGACTGCAACGTTATGTGTTCGCATGAGATGCTCCTACTTGTTAAGGGCTTATTGTGTGAACCTGAACGCATCCTAGGTGACATCATCAGACATCAGCAATAAACTCAGAGTTAATTTAGTTTTAACCTGAGAGTTAACAATGAGTAGCGTATCCGAACTCGATTTTTTTATTTTGCTATGCGCTGAAGGCAGTATTTCAAACGCTGCGAAAGCGCTGGATATTTCTTCGGCGGCAGCTAGTAAACGACTAGCTCAAATTGAAAAAAACATGGGTTGTCAGCTAGTTATTCGCTCCACAAGAGCAATGAGTCTCACCAGTAGTGGTCAGCTATATCTTGAATATGCACAGAAAATTAGCCGCGAAATGGACACAATGCGGCGTGCCATTCGCCAGCAGAGCACTGGCGCAGAAGGGACCATACGGATTAACGCTCCGTTTGGTTTTGGACGAAAGTATATAGCAGACGCAATATCTCAGTTTGTCCGAGAATATCCTCAAATTGACTGCCAACTTTACCTAACCGATCACCCAGTCAATCTTATTGAGCGCTCGCTTGATGTGTGTATTCGTTTTGGCAACTTGCCTGACTCCACGCTACATGCACGCAAGCTAGTGACTCATCAACGCTGGCTATGCGCAGCACCACGCTATTTAAAAAAAGCAGGAACGCCCGCGCATCCTCGTGAACTATCTCACCATAACTGTCTGTTTCTGCGCCAAAACGATGATACCTACGGTAATTGGACATTTATCAAAGAGAATGAGCATCACCACGTTAAAGTAGCTGGCTCGCTAAGCGCCAATGATGGTGAAACCGTTTTACACTGGACGCTACAAGGCCTGGGTGTCACGGTACGTGCAGAGTGGGACGTGGTGAAACATGTCAAAACCGGCAAGTTGATTCGCTTATTGCCTGATTACGCTTTACCAAATGCCGATATTTATGCGGTGTATCCATATAGCCAGTACACACCTATCAGGGTGCGGCTACTCATCGATTTTTTGGCAGAGTATTTGCGTCAGCCACTGATTTTTTGATCATTCAGGCAAATTGAACGACTCTGCAAGCCGCAAGTCATACGTTCAAGGCTGCTTTATTTGAGTCTCATTGCCAAGGAGAGCACATGACACAGTTCATCAACGACCCTACCCTGCCAAAACCCAGTTTCCCGGGTAGCCATATGGTAGTTGACGACCACTATATGTTTATTTCTGGCCTGACGGTGGCCGATCTTTCCAACGGGGAAGCGGCGCGAGGCGATGTTAAAGAGGAGACCCGCCTAGTGATGCGCGAACTCGCGCGCATGCTAGAGCAAGAAGGTGGCAGTCTGGCGGATGTGGTTCGCGTGGATGTTCACCTCACTGACCTAAAACAGATCAATGCGCTAGACAGCATCTACGCCGAATTTTTTGAGCCAGGGCGCTACCCAGCGCGCACTTGTACTGAATCACCCCACATTTGCGGTGGCAGTTCGGTAGAAATTACCTTGATGGCGAAACGTCCATCGAAAGACACTGCAGCGGAATAGCCTCCGTTAAGATTTGACTAACGCCAGGATCGCGTCAATATCCAGATGTGCTTCTAGCGTATCGGCCAAGCGCTCCAAGGCTTGTTCGCGGTGGGCGTTGTAATCTACGCTGCCTGCCTTGGCTAGGCCAAGCTTCGTGAGTAGCGCTTGGCAGGCGTCTGGATGATCAAACAGGCCGTGTAGGTAAGTGCCCATCACTTGGCCGTCCTCGCTGATGGCCCCATCCAAGTGGGTACCGAGATCGAATAGCGGATTGTCCAGAGCGGAGCCTTTGCTAACGCCGTTATGGATCTCGTATCCCTTTACCTTTGCTTCTTCCCCCACCAACATGCCGCTCACGTTGCGAAGCTGCTTGCCCGCCACCATGCGTGTCGTCAGCGGTAACAGACCCAACCCGGCGACTTTCCCGGGCGTGCCCTCTAGCCCGTCGGGGTCATCCACCCACTCCCCCAGCATTTGAAAGCCGCCGCAAATGCCCAGCACTTTGCCGCCATAGCGCAGGTGGCGAGTCATCGCGGCGTCCCAACCTTGGCGCTTTAACCAGGCTAAGTCGCTAGCGGTGCTTTTACTGCCGGGAAGTACGATCACATCAGCGCAGGGAATGGGCTGATCGGGGCCGATAAAGCTAAGCGATACCTGCGGATGCAGGCGAAGCGGATCGAAATCGGTATGGTTACTGATGCGCGGCAGTGCAGGAACGATAACCTTGAGCGTTTGGCTCTCTTTCTCCGCCTGCACGGTGCCGATGCTATCTTCGGCATCCAGCAGCAGCCCTTGTAGATACGGCAGCGTGCCCAGCACCGGCTTTTGGGTGCGCGCTTCCAACCACTCTAGCCCTGGCTCCAGCAGCGCAATATCGCCCCGAAAACGGTTGATAATAAAGCCTTTGGTGCGGGCCTGTTCGCTGTCACTCAGTAGCGCCAGCGTGCCAACCAATTGAGCAAACACGCCGCCGCGGTCAATATCGCCCACCAGCAGCACCGGGCAGTCCGCGGCTTCGGCAAAGCCCATATTGGCAATATCCCCTTTGCGCAGGTTGATTTCCGCCGGGCTGCCTGCGCCTTCGGCAATAATCACATCATAGCGCTGCTCTAACGCTTGCCACGCTGCCATCACGCTCTCTTGGGCGGTGCGTTTGAAGGCGTGGTAGTCCAGCGCGTCCATATGGCCGTACACCTTACCACGCAGAATCACCTGGGCACCCCGGTCGGTTTCTGGCTTTAGCAGTACCGGGTTCATATCGCTATGGGGAAGGACGCCGGCCGCTTGGGCCTGTAGCGCGGTGGAGCGGCCAATCTCGCCACCATCGCTGGTCACCGCACTGTTTAGCGCCATGTTTTGTGGTTTGAACGGGGCCACCGAGAGACCCCGGCGCTTGAGAACTCGGCAAAGCCCCGCCACCACGGTGCTTTTGCCCGCATCCGAGGTGGTGCCTTGAATCATCAGTGTGGTCATGGCGTCTTCTCGACCTACGCAGTTGCTGAATATCCGTCCTTGACCTCCTCCCCTTCCTCAGCTTCTTAGGAAGCTGCCGCCTGCGGCGGAAAGGAAGGGGATTCCCGGTTGTTGCCTTCCGGGTTCCTGCTTCACAGCCCGTTGCCCTTGGTGATGGCACCTCAGGTCTTACACAAGCTCCACAGGCTTAACCTCCCGTGAGCCCCACGGTAGTCGTCTTTTCATGCTGCCGGAGCTTGTCAGCGCCCGCCAGAATGGCTTTGCCCGATTGCAAAATGTTGCGGGCAGCGTTCACATCGCGGTCGATGCCTTGGGTGCCACAGTGTGGGCAATCCCAAGTGCGGACATTGAGCGGCATCTTCTCGGTGATATGGCCACAGTGAAAACAGCGTTTTGAGCTGGGATACCACTTGTCGATCTGGACGAAATCGCGCCCGTACCGCTCGGCCTTGTACGCCAGTTGTTGGGTAAGCTGGTACCAGCCCACGTCGCTAATTGCTTTCGCCAGTGAGCTGTTTTTCAGCAGGTTCTTGACCGGCAAACTCTCGGCAGCAATGACTTGGTTCTCGTGAATAAGCTGCGTGGAGAGTTTATGGGTGGCGTCGCGGCGTTGGTCGGCCAGCTTGGCATGCACCTTCGCCACTCGATGCCGCGCCTTGGCGCGGTTTTGCGAGCCTTTCTGTTTGCGCGACAGGTTGCGTTGCACCCGTGCGAGTTTGCGCTCGGTACGATGGAGAAAACGCGGGTTGGGGATTTTGTCGCCGTCACTGGTGATGACGCGATGCGTCAGTCCCAGGTCGATACCGACCATTTTGGGTGTCACGGGCAGCGGCGTGACCGCTTCTTCCACCAAAAAGCTGACGTGGTAACGGCCAGCGGTATCGCAGCTCACCGTGATACTGCTTGGTGTGCCGGAAAAATACCGGCTCCAGCGGATATCGAGTGGGTCCTTGTGCTTAGCCAGCCACAGCTTGCCGTCGCGCCAGCGAAAACCGTTGGCCATGTACGTGGCCGACTGTTTGCGCTGTTTTTTCTTGAAGGTGGGATACCGCGCCTGACCTTTGAAGAAGTTTGAGAAGGCGCGGTCGAGATGCCGGAGCGACTGTTGCAAGCAGACATTGGACACCTCGGCCAGAAACGCCGTGTCCGGCTGTTTCTTGAGGGTGGTGAGCGCTTTGGCGGTGGCGTTGTAGCCCATGCGCTCTTGACGCTCGAACCAGGCATCGGTGCGCTGGCGCAGGAAGTGGTTGTAGACATAGCGCACACAGCCAAACGTCCGGGCAAGCTGGTCAGCTTGCTCGGACGTGGGATAAAACCGATAGCGGTAGGCACGGTGTACGGTCGTCATGGCTAAAAATTAACGTGGTAAATCTAGCATGTCAACTAAGAGGCGCTGCGCGCCTCGCGCTATCCTGCCTCGGCCTAAAAGGCCGAGGTTTGACGCGCATTTTGATTAAATCGTGCGCCCTCAGGCTTCACAAGGTGCGTCGTGGAAGGGCCGGATAACAGGCAGACAGCTGAGCTTTTTTCCGCTAGGGTAGCGGCTCCCGCTGCCAAACGACGACGCCCGAGATGCAAGAGTTACTCAACGATATTGCCGCCGAGTTGGCCCAGGAAACCGAGCGCGGCAAAATGGCTGATTACATCCCTCAGCTTGCCCATGTAGACCCCAGCCAGTTTGCCATTAGCCTAGCCACGGTAGAGGGCGAGCGCTTTTCGGCGGGCTGCGCGACCACGCCCTTCTCGATTCAGAGTATTTCCAAGGTGTTTACCTTGACCATTGCGCTGGGCAAATGGGGCGATGGGCTGTGGTCAAAAGTAGGCCGCGAGCCTTCCGGCGACCCGTTCAACTCCATCGTTCAGCTAGAGCATGAGGGCGGCAAACCGCGCAACCCGTTCATCAATGCCGGGGCCATTGCGGTGGTGGATGCCATCATGATGGGGCACGAACCCAAAGAGACCCTGGCCGAAATTTTGAGCTTTGTGCGCTACATCGCAGACGACAACAGCATCTGCTTTGATCATCAGGTCGCCGCGTCGGAAATGGAGCACAAAGACCGCAACGCCTCGCTGGCCCACTTCATGAAAGCCTTTGGGCGGCTGCGCCACGATGTCGATAAAGTGCTCGGCACCTACTTTCACCAGTGCGCTATCGCCATGAGCAGCGAACAGTTGGCCCACGCCGGGCTGTTTCTGGCCTCCGATGGGGTCAATCGGCCCAGCAATTTGCGCGTCGTGTCGCCCCAGCGGGCACGGCGGATCAACTCGCTGATGATGCTGTGCGGCCACTACGACGCCTCGGGGGAGTTCGCCTTTCGCGTGGGCCTGCCAGGCAAAAGCGGCGTGGGCGGCGGCATTTTAGCCATCGCGCCGGGGCGCGGCTCGCTAGCGGTGTGGTCGCCAGGGTTAGATCGCTATGGCAACAGCCTGCTAGGGGCGCGGGCGCTGGAGATGTTCGTACAACGCACCGGCTGGTCGGTGTTTGGGCACTAGCCGTGGGCGCTTTCCAACTGTTCAGCGTACTGGGCAGCTTCCCAGGCCTGCACTTTGCGTTTCACATCTAGCCCCCAACGGTAGCCGCCTAGCGCGCCGCTTTGCTGAATCACCCGGTGGCAGGGAATCCACAACGCCACCGGGTTAGCCCCCACTGCATTACCCACCGCCCGCGATGATTTCGGCGCCCCCAGCGCCTGGGCAATATGGGAGTAACTGGCAAGCTGTCCGTCGGGAATCATCAGCAGTGCTCGCCAAACGTTCAGCTGAAAATTGGTGCCGCGTACGTGTAGCGACAGCGCCCCCGGCGCAGCCGTTTTCCCTGGCTCGAACAGCGCATCGACGGCATAGCGGGTCGCCTCTGGCCGGTGGCGCACGGTACTGCGCGGCCACTCAGCGGCGAGCTGAGCCAGCATCTCTGCCTCGGGCGTGGCGGCCAGAAACCCCATTCGGCAAATACCCCTTGGCGTCGCTGCCACCAACACTTCGCCAAACGGCGTGGGATGAATGCCGTAAGCAATCTCCACGCCCTCCCCTTGGCGCTTAAACTCGCCAGGCGTGACCGCTTCCAGTGTCACAAAATGATCGTAAAGCCGCGAGCCACCGCTTAGCCCCAGCGCCTGGGCGGTATCGGCCAGGCTTTGCGCCGAGGCAATCAGCTGTTTACCCCGCTCCAGCGTTAGCGCCTGTAAAAAGCGCTTGGGGCTAACGCCTGCATAGCGGCAAAACAGCCGCTGAAAATGGAACGCGCTCAAATGCACCTGCGCCGCGACCGTGTCTAAACTGGGCTGCTGGGTGGCGTTGGCCACCATAAAGGCCATGGCTTTTTCGATGCGGGCGTAGTCGTTCATTGCTTCTATCTCACGGGTAAGGCTAAGGGATAACGCTCACAGTAGTTCAAGCTTAACCAGCGAAGGCCCCAGGGCCCACCCGAATCTTGCTCAGTTTGCATCCCTTTTATCGCCAAATGCCCAATAAACGCTACGCTGGACATTATCTCCCTACACCCACAGTATGGGCCGCCGGAAGGATCGCCATTGCCATTTACGTCAGGAGGACATCATGGACAGTACCCCCCCGAACCAACGGGATGCGGTAAAACTGCTCGCCCGCTTAGGCTACGCATCGCGAGGCGTGGTATATCTGCTGGTGGGTGGATTAGCGGCACTGGCGGCGTTTGGCCAAGGCGGCCAAACCGAAGGCAGCCGCGGCGCGCTTGAAAGCGTACTAACCGCCCCCTTCGGCAAAGTGCTGCTGGGCGTTATTGCATTGGGGTTAGTGGGCTATGCCGTATGGCGCACGCTGCAAGCCCTTCAGGATACTGATCACCACGGCAGCGGCACTAAAGGGCTGGCGATTCGCGGGGGCTTGCTGGTTAGCGCCGTTACGCACACGTTCTTGGCCTTTTTTGCTGCCAAGCTTGTGGTTCATATCGGCGGCTCTAGCGGCTCTGGAGATGGTTCTGAAAGTGCGGCCAGTTGGCTGATGCAGCAGCCCTTCGGGCGCTGGCTGGTGGCGGCAGTCGGCGTTGCGCTGATTGGCGCGGGCATCGCCCATGCCCTTAAAGGCTGGAAAGCAAAATTCGACCGCCACTTCTCAATGCCTGCCAAAGTGCAGCGCTGGGCTTACCCAGTATGCCGCTTTGGTTTAGCGGTGCGTGGCTTGGTATTTGTTATGGTTGGCAGCTTCTTTATCCTAGCGGCTTACCAGTTCAACCCTAACCAAGCGGGCGGCACGACCGAAGTGTTCAGCACGTTAAGAGGCCAAGCCTTGGGCCAGTGGCTGCTCGCGTTTGTGGCTGTTGGGCTATTTGCGTTTGGCGTGTATAGCTTATTAACCGCTGTTTACCGCCGTATTAACCCTTCCCTGTAGCGCTCCTATGGCCTTTACATCAACGCGTACGAAGCAGTGGTTTGAGCGTATTAACGGCTCGAAAAATATGTTGTGGCTGCTCGCCACCCTCTCCTTTTTAGAAACCATTATTCTGCCGATTCCCATTGAACTGGTATTAATCCCGCTAATGGCAGTGAACCGGCAGCGCATCTGGGCTATTGCCGCCGTTACCACGCTGGGCTGTTTAGTGGCTTCGATAGTGGGCTACGGCGTGGGCATGGTGCTCTACCAATCCCTCGGCACGTGGTTTATCGAATTTATGGGGATGGAGCAGAGCTATCAGGCGTTTCAAGGCTTCTTTGACCAGTACGGCTTTGCAGCCATTCTCGCCATTGGCATTTTGCCGATTCCGTTTCAGGTGGCGATGATTACCGCCGGGCTCTCGGGCTACCCCATCGCGCTGTTCGCCCTGGCCGCCCTCATCGCCCGCGGGCTGCGTTACTACGGACTAGCATGGCTGGTACACCGTTTTGGGCACCGAGTGGAAAGCATGTGGAAACGCCATGCGCTGAAGACCAGCCTAGCGCTGGGCAGTGTGGTGCTTCTGCTAGTCCTGGGGATGCAGGCGCTGGCGGGGCTGATTGTGTAGAAAACACACTAGCCGCCAACGTTGGCGGCTATTGATGGGCCATCGAATCACGTTACTGCACGTAGTAGCCGCTCACTCGCCACGTGCCCTCTTCCAGATGTGGCGTGACGACTTCGACCACGCGCTGGTTATTCGTGAACTGGGTTTTAAAAGCGAACTCTTTGTAGTCGTTGCGCGGCGCCCCAGGCATCGAGGTGTACTGCGACATGCGGATGCGCCGCCGCGACTCGACGCTGCCCAAATCGTTGCGGGCCAGCGTCACCACGCGCTGCAGCATGGTGGGAGAAAGCGGCGTCTTCAACAGCGGCGACGACTTTTCCCAAGCCTGCTCATATTCACCTTGATCGATCGCTTCCAGCCAAGCGAGCGCGGCCGCTTCCGCCGCCTCGGTGGTAGACGCCTGTACATAAGAAGTCATCGCCAGGAGCAACGCAGAGAGAATGAGAGCAAAGGGTTTTAGCATGGCAGCCTCGTATGGCAATCGAATGTGTCGTGCGACTTTAGTAGTTATCGGACCATCACACAATTTCTTTAATCACATTAACCCTAAAGCGCTAGCCAGGCTGTGAAAGAGTGCAAACTTGATCGCCGCTTGGCCAAGCCACTCCTACGCCTTCTCAAACTCCAACCGCTCGTTTACTATGCGCCTCCTCATTTATGTCAGCCCTCACCATTAGGCCACTATGTCCGTCAACGCGCTCTACACCGACCTGTCTGGCTACTACGATTTGATGTGCGTCGACATCGACTACCTGGCCCAAAGCCACGCCATTCGTCGCCTGCACCAAATTTTTGGTAATGAAGGCAAACGCCATTTGGACTTAGCCTGCGGCACCGGCCCTCACGTGCGTCATTTTCTGGATGCTGGCTACACCAGCAGCGGGTTGGATATTAACCAACCGATGCTGGATATTGCCGCCCAACGCTGCCCAGAGGCGCACTTCTCACTGCAGGATATGAGCAGCTTTGAGGTCGACGAACCGCTGGATCTCATCACCTGCTTTCTCTACTCCATCCACTACAGCGATGGCCTGGACAAGCTCGGCGACTGCATCGCCAGTGCCCACCGCGCCTTGAACGAGGGCGGCGTGTTCTGCTTCAACGCGGTGGATAAGCAGCGGATCGACAACGCGCTGTTCGTCAAGCACACGGTCCAGCAGGCGGAGGATAGGTTCACTTTCCGCTCCGGGTGGCACTACAGCGGCCAAGGGGAGCGGCAGTCGCTGCGGCTGAGCATCGAAAAGACCACGGCGGAGACAACGAAGGTGTGGTACGACGAGCACCCCATGGTGGCCGTCAGTTTTAGCGAACTCATCGCCCTGCTGGAGCCTACCTTCGAGGTGCACGTGTTTGAGCATGATTACCAGACCATCACGCCCTGGGATAACGTCTCAGGCAATGCGATCTTCGTGTGTGTGAAGCGCGAGGGCCTCGCTTAGCCTTTATCGTTCGGGCGCAGCTGAAGCTGAATGCCCATCAGGAAATTGCGCAGCATCTGATCTTTGCACTCACGGTAGTTCTTATGGCTGGGCTTGCGGAAAAACGCGCTAAGCTCATGTGCGCTAAGCGGCAAGCCCACTTGCTCGAACACTTCTAAAATATCCTCTGCCTTCATGTTCAGCGCGATGCGCAGCTTCTGGAACACCATGTTGTTGTTCAGCTGCGATTCTGGCGCAGGCTGCGGGCCTTCACGCTTGCCGCGTTTGAAGCTGATGAAACCGTTCAAAAACGACGCCAGCTCTTTGTTCTTCATGGTCACGAAGGCGTCGTCCTCGTCTTTTTTCAGCCACGCCGTCACCTGCTCCTGGGTCACGCTCACGTCCGCCAGGGCGAAGATCTTGACGATGGTGTTGTCTTTTAAATCAAAGGTGTAGCGGATACGGCGAAAAATATCGTTGTTGGTCAAAATCAGGTTCCTAACCGGTAGTTAATGTTGCCAGCAGCTCATCAATTTCTGCTTTAAGTTCGTTATCTTCAATAGTGTGGGCACTGGCCTGGGCCTGCTGCAAGCGTTCAATCGCCGCCTGGGTGTCGCCCAGCTCCACTTGCAGTGCCGCCATGGAGAAACCAATCGAGGCAATGTGGTCGTTCGACTGCTTGGCTACCGCCTTATCCAGCGCTTTTTGGTAGATGGGCAGCGCGTCTTCTAGCTCTTCGGTGAAGTCGGCCAGGGTTTCCCACTGCTCTGGGTGGTCTTTCCCGGTATTCTCGTGCTCGGTGCAGATCGCCTCAAGCTCGGCATACAGCGCTTCAAAAGTGGCGCGGTCATCTTTGGCAGCCGCCTTCATCAGCTTTTCGGCAAGCTCGTACACCGCCTTGTAAATTTTGGTGTTAATCATCGACCACGACTCTGTTCATTCGGAATGGAGACAAAACGCCCTACATGCGTGTGCGTTTAGCGTCATGACAGGATTATACCTGGTTGGGATGGAGGCACGGGCAAAACCGCGGCCTTTGTGCTGCCGCTGCTGGAAAAATTCAGCAAAGCCGCAGAGCCGCTGCGCGGTAAACGCATCCGTGCACTGATCCTCGTACCCACCCGCGAGCTGGCGGTAGAGGTCAACGCCAGCGTGGCGCAATACGCCAGGCATACCCCGCTCACCTCAATGGCCGCGTACGGCGGTATGGATACCGCGCCCCAAAAGGAGCGTTTGATCGAAGGCGTGGACATTCTGGTGGCCACACCGGGCAGGCTACTGGCCCTCGCCAGCTTGCCTGCGCGCCGTTTGCAGCAGGTTGTCGGCCACGCGCGCATAGTGGGCGTAGCTCTCGTCAGACGACGAAGCGTGCACCTTGGCGGTCACGCTGCGCTTGAAATCGGTCACTTCCTCTGGGCGCTCATCGATCAGCAGGGCATACAGCTTGATCTCGGGATACGCCGCCGCCACGGCCTGGCAGATATGCTTCAACAGCGTGGTTTTCCCTGCCCCCCCGGCGGCGCCACGATCAGCCCGCGCTGCCCCATGCTAATGGGCGTGATCAAATCCATCGCCCGCACACTGTGCTCACGAACGCCATTGGCCAGATAAAGGCGCGGGGAAGGATAAATGGCGGTGCCGTTGAGAAGGCTAATACATCCGCAACAGCCGTTGGTTATGCATTATTCATAGTGGCTCCAGGCCTGAGAACTTCCGCTACCAGCGCTAGCCGTTCCTGCGCTTTTGGTTTGAGGCCGCGGGAGGCCAGCTTCGCAGCGGCGCGACTTTATCGCGTCGGCCTGCCTTGCCTTGTTATGGGTGCTTTGCCATGATATACCAATATTTGGTATAGGAGTCTCCCCATGGCTAGAAATACCAGCATTACACTCGGCCCCCACTTTGATGAGTTTATAGCCATTCAGGTTGAAAAGGGCCGCTATGGCTCGGTGAGCGAGGTGGTACGTGCCGGACTGCGTCTGCTTGAAGAAACGGAAAGTAAGCTTGAACGGCTCCAACGCCTTCTGGATGAAGGCGAACAGAGCGGAATCGCAGAGTATTCCCTTGAAAGCGTTATTACAGAACTGGACAACGAAGCTCACTGATGCGTAAGCGTTCATTCCACGACGTTCTGCCACCCTGCTGAAAATTGCCCTACAGTAACCTCACACTTTCCAACACGAGGTTACCCCCATGAGAAAGCACCGCACACCCGGACAGTGGCAGGCCCTGGTCAATCAGCAGCGTGACAGTGGTCTGTCAGCTTCGAAGTTCTGTAAACAAGAGAACATCGGGTACGCCAGCTTCTGCAACTGGCGTAAGCGCCTGTCCGACCCGTCGACTGAAGAGAAATCAGTTTCCGGTGAAGCCGGTTTTCTGGATCTCTCTTCGTTGATGGGCAACTCTCCATCACCCGGCCCAGGCTGGCACATTGTGCTGAGCCTCGGCAACGGCGTGGAACTGCGGCTGAGCCAGAACGGATGATCGGGCTCGATAGCCAGGCCCGGATCTGGTTATGCACCGAGCCTACCGACATGCGCAAATCGTTCCGGGGCCTGAGTGCCCTGGTCCGGAATCAGTTGAAGCACGACCCACTCAGCGGCCAGTATTTCGTCTTCGTTAATCGCCGCAAGACCCAGATGAAGATGCTGTATTTTACCGCCACCGGCTATTGCCTCTGGGCCAAGCGCCTG
>Ga0208337_1000023_pt1 | contig 28977 bp, 26 predicted proteins | sample DeeseametaMP0371_FD_184213 | JGI IMG/M metagenome (GOLD analysis project Ga0208337, IMG submission 184213) | Marine microbial communities from the Deep Atlantic Ocean - MP0371 (SPAdes) | ecosystem: Environmental > Aquatic > Marine > Oceanic | place: East of Porto Seguro, South Atlantic Ocean... | reverse complement strand
ACCTAATAATTTTTTTCCCACAGGCGCGTCTACGATAGCTCCTGTTCTTTTAACAATATCACCTTCTTTAATTGAACTGTCGTCTCCAAAAATAACAACGCCAACGTTGTCACTTTCTAAGTTTAGAGCCATACCCTTTAGTCCAGCAGAAAATTCAACCATTTCACCAGCCTGCACGTTGTCCAAACCATAAACTCTAGCAATACCATCTCCAACTGAAAGCACCTGGCCAACTTCAGAGACCTCGGCTTTTTCTCCAAACTTTTTAATCTGTTCTTTTAAAATTTTTGTTACTTCTGATGGATTAATTTGCATATTATGCCTCGATCATAACTTTTTGTAATTGTCTTAATTTACTTTTTATCGAAGTATCAACCATTACACTTCCAACCTGAATAACTATTCCAGCTATCAAATCTGGGTCATGCTTATAATCTATCTTGATTGGAGATTGGAAATCTTTAGACAATTCATTGCGAATTTTTTCTAGTTCCGCTTTTGACAACTCTTTTGAAGATAAAAGTTTTGCTTTTAGTTCTCCCTTGCTGCTTGATACAAGGTCTAAAAAACTATCAATAATTTGGTTTAAAAAGAACAATCTATTTTTAGTAGCTAGAAAGCCCAAAAATTTTTTAAGAGTTTGACAAAAGCCATATTGATCAACTATTTTAATAATTACTTTATTTTTTTCTTCTTTTGTCACTGTTGGATTTAAAATCATTTCTTTAAAATCAGAACTTTCACTTAATAATGCCTTAAGGCCATTCATTTCATCCTCAACTTTATTTAACTCAGAATTTTCTTTTGCAAGCTCATAAAGAGCTAGCGCATAACTTTTCGATGTGGAATTTGAAAATGTTGATTTTGAACTCAATGTTTGCTCCTAAAAGAATCGTTTTGTATGAGATTATATTAGTAAATTCAACATTTTCTATTGTATCTTTTTGTCTTTTCAAGACTAATAAATCCTCTGTTTAACTGAAATTAATCGGATCGACATCAACCTCTAGTTTTATTCCAGATGCTATTTTAATTTTATTCAGCGACTTAGACAAATATTTCTGTATAAATAAATTTTTTGGATATCTTATCAAAATTCTACATCTATATTTTTTTTTTAATTTAGTAATTGGCGCAAGAACAGGGCCTAAAACATTTACCTCATTTATTTTAGGAAGTTTTGATTTGACGCTTATTGCAAATTTCATAATTAGAGGTTCGTTTTTTCCAGATATAATCAAAGATATAAGTCGATAAAATGGAGGAAGTTTCTTTTCCTTTCTTAATAAAAGTTCTTTTTGTAGAAATGCGTGTGGATCATTTTTGGATATATTTAAAAGGACTTCATCATCAGGTGTGTAAGTTTGAAAGTAAATCGTTGATGTATTGCTTTCTCTTCCCGCTCTTCCGGCTAATTGATGGTATAGTTGAATATTCTTTTCTGCAGATCTGAGATCATATCCGTGAGATGAAAAATCACTATCGACAACAACAATACAATTTAATTTTGGAAAATGAAAACCTTTTGATAATAATTGAGTTCCTACCAAAATATCAATTTTCTTTTTTTCAACTTTTTTCAAAAGTGTATTAGTAATTTTGTTTTTTTTTAAAGTGTCACTAGAAAATATTTCTATTTTTTTATTTGGATATATTTTTTCTAACTCAGAAAAAATTCTTTCCACACCGGGTCCACAAAATAATAAATCACATTTTTTATTATCTTTACAAACTCTTGATAATGAAGATTTGTGACCACAATAATGACAAAGTAATTTGTTTAATTTTTTATGAAAATTTAAGTTTACTGCACAATTTGGGCATTCAAATTTATATCCACATTTTTTACAAATTACAAAAGGAGCATAACCTCTTCGATTTAAAAAAAATAATACTTGATCTCCTTTATCTAAATACTGATCAACTTTACTTATTGTTTTATTTGCTATCCAAGATCCTTTATTTAAAACTTCAGAATGTAAATTTATAATTTCAATATTTGGCAAAGATGCTTCTCTATATCTCTTTTCTAGTTTAGTTATATGATACTTTTTGTTAACAATATTATTGTATGTTTCTATAGAAGGAATCGAAGTTACTAAATTTATAGGAATATTTTCTAGTGAAGCCCTTGTAATTGCCATATCTCTTGCGTTGTAAGAAACTCCCTCGTCTTGTTTGTAAGATACGTCATGTTCTTCATCGACAACAATTATTCCTAAATTTTTAAATGGCAAGAAAAGAGATGATCTTGCTCCAATTACTATTTTAATTTTTCCTTCTGTTATACCTTTCCAAATTATAGATTTATTTTTTTTTGTAGTTCCTGAATGCCAAATTGCTGGCTCAGCACCAAAAAATTCTTGAAATCGTCTACTAAATTGATTTGTTAAAGCAATTTCAGGAAGTAATATTAATGCTTGAAATCCTTTGTTGATAAGATCTTTAACTCTTTCAAAATAAACTAGAGTCTTTCCTGATCCAGCAACACCCTCAAGTACAGTAACATTATAATTATTTCCAATACTTTTCATAAAAATCAGTGATTTTTTTTGCTCTGCATTTAATAAAAATTTGTTTTTACTCTTCTTGACCTTAAATTTAACAAATTCTTTATTAAAATCTTTCTCAACTACATCTTTGTTTAATAAGCACATTTTAAGAGACATGCCTAAAGGCACTAAATTATATTTTGAAAACCAAGATATAAATTCAATCATTGAAGAATTTAATTTTTTTACATTTATTTTTTTAGAAATTTTTTTTATTTTAAATTGTTTTTCAGTTTTTTGCTCATATGGCCAAACTACTCCGGTGATTTCATTTAAGCCAAATGGAGCTTTTACAAAATCACCTGAATTTAACGTTTCAGAAATTTCACTTTTGTAAGTAAACGGGTAATCAAAAATTTTTGGGAAAAGAACTGGTATTTTCATCTAAGTATAATTTTTTTTCTAAATTTTTCGGGAATATTACTATCAAGAATTTTTTTTAGTTCTAAAAAAACTTCTGAATTCATTCTCATTTTTAATAATCGCCAAGTATAAGGTATAAGCGTTAAATATTGTTTTTTTTTGTCTCTTTTAAAAAGTCTTGAAAAAATACCTATTATTTTTAAACTCCTCTGAACTGACAGTATGTTAAAATCTTCTAAAAATTTTTGTGAATTAATTCTGTAAATTTTTGAGGTTTTTTTTAAATAATAACTATAGATTTGATTTTTTAATTTCGTAGGAGTTTTTATTCTTACATCGTCAATTAATGAAACCAAATCATAAGCAGGATTTCCAATCAAAGCATCCTGGCTATCTATTACTCCTATTTTTTTATCAACTTTCATTAGATTGTGAACGTGATAATCTCTATGTACGAAGTAAGAATTGGAAAAATTCAACTTGTTATATATTTTAGATAAAATCTTTTCTGATTTTATTTTAATATTTAAGACTTTTTTTTTACTTAACAACAAAGGTAAATACCAATCAAAAAATAAATCTGATTCTTTAAATAAATATTTATTAGAATATTTATTCATTACATGCGATCTATTATTAATGCTTTTTATTTTCGATTTTGGTTTTATTTTTTGAATTTTTATAAGTAAATCTACAAGTTTTTTATAAATTACTAATTTATTTTTTCTTTTCAGCAACACCTTATAAAAGGATAAATCTCCAAAATCTTCAATAACAATAATACCCTTGGGATAATTGTATGCATAAAGCTTGGGAGCCAATATTTTATTAGCTCTCAAAAACTTATTGATTGCTGAATATATAATTAAATTTTTGTATTTTTCTTTTTTTGCAAAAACAATAATTTTACTGCTTTTGTTTGAGATAAATCTATAAAATGTTCTAAATGAAGCATCTCCTGCAATTGGCAGTATTTTAGATTCCATTGAATTTATAATCTTTCCATTTTCCAAACCCAGCAATTTTAACTTTTCTAGAATCTATTAATTTTGAATATTGAAATTGAATATCTACTCTATCCTTTGGTTTTGACTCAATTAATTCAGGCCATTCTACAATTTTAATACTATCATTTGAACTTTCAAACATACCTAATTGAGAAATATCTTTATAATTTTTTAGTCTGTATAGGTCATAATGGAGAATTTTTAAATTCCCAACATCATAATCATAAACTATATTGAATGTTGGACTCAATACATCGCTATTTTTTACTCCATTTTTGCTTTCTAGGTGATTAATAAAAAACCGCACAAATGTTGTTTTCCCAACACCAATTTCACCATAAAGAAAAATTATATCACCCGCACTTATTATTTTAGAAATATTCTTTGAAAAATTTTGGGTATCTTCTAAGGATTTTAATTGCATCTACTACTAACTAGTAGCGATAGCTATCAGATTTAAATGGGCCATTAACATCAACACTTATATAATCGGCCTGACCCTTTGAAAGTTTTGTTAGTTTGGCTCCAACTTTATTTAAATGAAGCATCGCGACTTTTTCATCCAAATGTTTAGGTAAAACATAAATTTTTTTTTCGTATTTTTCAGAATTTTTCCAAAGCTCCATTTGTGCAATTACTTGATTAGTAAATGAAGCGCTCATAACAAAACTTGGATGACCTGTTGCACACCCTAGATTAACCAGTCTTCCTTCAGCTAAAAGCAATACTCGTTTTTTGTCTGGAAACTCTATTTCATGAACCTGAGGTTTAATTTCAGTCCATTTGTAATTTCTAAGAGCTTCAACCTGAATTTCTTTATCAAAATGGCCAATGTTACAAAGTATAGAACGATCTTTCATTTTTCTCATATGGTCAACTGTAACAATATCTTTGTTACCTGTGGCTGTTACAACTATATCAGCATCAGCTATTGCTTCTTCCATCAAAACAACTTCATAGCCCTCCATAGCAGCTTGCAGAGCACAAATTGGATCTGCTTCAGTTACCTTTACCCTAGCCCCGCTTTGCCTCAATGAAGCGGCGCTTCCTTTACCTACGTCACCAAATCCAGCAACTATAGCCATTTTACCAGACATCATTACATCAGTAGCTCTTTTTATTCCGTCAACTAAACTTTCTCTACATCCATATAAATTATCAAATTTAGATTTAGTTACAGAGTCGTTAACATTTATAGCTGGGACTAAAAGTTTTTTTTCTGCTTCCATTTTTTTTAAAGCCTTTATTCCTGTTGTAGTTTCTTCTGAAAGTCCCTTAACAAACTTAAGAAGGTCTTTATAATCTTTATGCATTATTGCAGTAAGATCACCTCCATCATCTAATAACATATTAGGCTTCCAATCTTTTTTTCCTTCTATTGTTTGTTTTATACACCAAATATATTCCTCTTCGGTTTCTCCTTTCCAAGCATAAACAGGAATACCTCTTTTAGCGATTGCTGCAGCCGCATGATCTTGAGTTGAGAAAATATTACATGAAGACCATCTAACATCAGCTCCTATTTCAACAAGCGTTTCAATTAAAACTGCAGTCTGTATTGTCATGTGCAAGCATCCCAAAATTCTAGCTCCTTTGAGTGGTTTCTTCCCTTTAAATTCTTTACGTAACGCCATCAAACCAGGCATTTCACTTTCAGCTATTGAAATTTCTTTTCGTCCAAAATCTGCTTGATTAATATCTTTTACCTTAAAATCTTCTGACATAATTTGCATCTATTTAACAAGTTAGTATAAAATTATCAACTTATTGATCAGTTTTAATTATTTACACGTCGGCAAGAGTACTTCAATTCTTGCACCTTTTTTGTTACCATTCTGATTGGAAACTACTATTGAACCTCCGTGAAGTTCTATAATATTTTTAACAATGTTTAATCCTAAACCAGAATGTTCTCCAAATTTTTCAGGTCTATTAGTGTAAAATCTATTAAAAACTTTGTGAATGTTTTTTTCGTTAAAACCAGGACCTTCGTCTTCAATAATTAATTGTGCATCTTTTTTTTTAATATCACAGATAATTGATATTTTGCTGTTAGATGGGCTAAAGGAAATAGCATTATCCAAAAGATTTGCTACAATTTGTTCAAGTTTACTTTCTACTCCTAAAACATTGAGCTTAGACCCATTCAGATTAGAATTATTTATATTTATTTTAATATTTTTATTTGAGTTCAATAAATTGCTATTAAAATCTTCAACCACAGAATCTACTACATTTGACAGATCAATTTTTACCATTTTTGCTCTAGACAAAGAAGCTTCATCTTTTAACATTTGAGAGTAATCTGTAATTAATCTTTCAATTCTTTCTACATCATGACTTATAATTTTTATTAATTTTTTTCTTTTTTCGTTAACGGAAGTATTCTCTAAAACTTCAGAAGCACCCTTCAAAGATGTCAGTGGGTTTCTTATTTCGTGTGCCAAATCCGAAGAAAATGTTTCAGCTATATCTATCCTTTTATAAAGATCCTCCGTCATTTCATTTAAAGATCTGGAGAGTTGACCCACTTCATCTTCTCTAAGCAAATATTTTTTATGCTTCTCTATTTTTACATCCTTTTCCTTAATTGCTCTGGTGTAGAGAACCAAAGATCTTATCGGTTTTAAAATATATTTGTTTAAAAAAACAGAGAAGATTAAAATAACAAGCGCTACTGAAAAAACTGTTCTTAATATAAAATTTTTTCTTTCTTCTACGGCTATTAATATATCGTTCGCAATTTCTGAAACAATAATATAACCTTTATTTTTTCCATCTAACTTAACCGAATTTATAGTCATAACATAAAAGTTATTGTTGATTGCTTCGCCAATTACTAATTTATCACTAATATTTTTTTGTTCAGCATACTTTTTAACATAACTTTCAGTATTAAAAGTTGTCGCTTGAGTAGTCTTTGGACTTTCGCTAATATTTATATTTTCATCAGATTTATCAATTGGCGTTTCTTGAACATCTTGACTTATGACAAAAATATCTTGAGCTAAATCTAAAGTATCCGTATCTGCCAATAAATTAGAATTTAAATCATACAATTGAACACGATCTAAATTCTGAAATAAAAATCTCGCATCTAATAAAAATTTTGTAGCACTTTCTTTGGTAAATTCAATCTTTAACCTATTAATATGATCAGATGTGTTATTTATAATCCTTGCATGTTGATCAGATCTATTTTTTACTAAATTAGGTTTTATGGCATCAAGATACAAATACGTAAAAATACCCAAAACTAAAAAAACAATTAAATTAAAAATTAAAAATTTTTTTAGTATCGAGCTAGAACTAAAAAAATTAGATTTCATTAACTAACATTCCACCTATATCCACTACCATATCTTGTTTCGATTGCTGAAAAATTTTGATCCACTTTCTTAAATTTTTTTCTAATCCTTTTAACATGACTATCTATAGTTCTGTCTTCTATATCGTTATTATCTTTGTATGCTATGTCCATTAACTGAGCTCTCTCTTTGATTATTCCTGGTCTTCTTGCAAGCTCTTTTACTATCAAAAATTCTGTTGTTGTAAGTTTTTCTGGAAGAAACTTGCCATTCCACTCACATTCAAGTTGTGCAGAGTCTAGAACAAGTTTTCCATGTTTGATAATATTTTTTGATTCATCAATGTTAGTTGCTTTTTTTCTTAATTGGACTCTTATTCTTTCAATAAGCACTTTAATAGAAAATCCTCCAGATTTTTTAATAAAATCATCTGCTCCAAGTTTTAAACCTAACAATTCATCAACTTCCTCATCTTTAGAAGTCAAAAATAATATTGGTATTGTGGTTTTTTTTCTTAATCTTCTAAGCAATTCTTCTCCATCCATTCTGGGCATTTTAATATCTATCACTGCTAAATCTGGAGGATTTCTACTAATACCAACTAATGCATTTTCTGCATCAATATATGTTTGAACCCTAAACCCCTCATTTTCTAAAGCCATACTTATGCTGGTAAGTATGTTTCTGTCATCATCTACCAATGCGATTGTGTAACTCATAATTTAAAATACGCTCTATATAGAAATACTAAATTGTCACAAATTGGGCAAGTATAAGAACAATTAATGCGCTTCACCCCAATTATTGCCTGAATTTATATCAACAGTAAGAGGTATAGAAAATTGGTGATGTTCACTACTTGATACGTCTGACATATTTTTTTTAATAATTGGTATAATTTTTTCAATTTCTTCTTTTGGAGTTTCAAAAACTAATTCATCATGTATTTGTAAAAGCATTCTGGTTTTATAATTAGAATTTTTTTCCATAAATAGGTTTATCTTTATCATTGCCAATCTCATTATATCCGCTGCAGAACCTTGGATAGGAGCATTGATAGCTGCTCTCTCTTGAAAATTTCTAACATTATAATTTTTATCATTTATGCCAGTAATGTAGCACCTTCTTCCAAAAATATTATTTACATAACCACTTTTTCTACAGAAATTTATTGTTGTATTCATATAATCTTTAATTTCAGGAAATTTTTTAAAATAAGATTTTAAAAACTCAGCAGCTTCTTGATTCGAAACTGAAATTTGCTTTGCTAAACCATATTGAGATATTCCGTAAATAATACCAAAATTTATCGTTTTAGCTTTTCTACGTGTTTCATCATCAATTTTATTTAATGGGATATTAAAAACCTGGTTAGCAGTTAAAGAATGTATATCTTCATTATTTTTAAAAGCCTTTTTTAATTCTTTTACATCTGCAATATCAGCAAGTATACGCATTTCTATTTGGTTGTAATCAGCTGAAATAAGAAGGTGATTTTTTTCAGCAATAAAAGCTTTTCTGATTTCCTTGCCATCTTTAGTTTTAATTGGAATATTTTGTAAATTAGGTTCACTTGAAGCTAGCCTGCCAGTTGTTGTGGCTGCTAAAAGGAAAGATGTATGAACTCTATTGGTTCTAATATTCAAATGTTCAGGAAGTGTATCTGTATAAGTATTTTTTAATTTAGTTAATTGTCTCCAATCTAAAACATGACGTGGTAGTTTATGTCCCCTAAATGCTAAATCCTCAAGAACTGCTGCGCTAGTCGCAAAACCACCTTTCCTTGTTTTTTTTAAAGCAGCTATTTTTAATTCATGATACAAAACTTCACCCAGCTGCTTGGGTGATCCAATTTTAAATTCTTTTTTGGATTTTTTAAAAATTTCTTTTTCTAATTTTATGATTTTATTATCAAACTTTTTGGAAAGCTCATGTAAAAAATTTGGATCTATTTTTATACCTTCTATTTCCATTTGCGCTAATAAATCTACCATTGGTTTTTCAAATAATTCATAAACTTTCAAAAGTTTTTCTTGATCTAATCTTTCTTTAAAAAGAGCATACAATCTGAAAGTTACATCTGCATCTTCGGCAGCATATTGTGTAGCTAGTTTAATTGGTACTTTATCAAAACTAATTTGACTTTTTCCCGAACCAGCAACTTCTTTAAATGATATAGGTCTATGATTTAAATGAATTGCAGACAAATTGTCCATGTTGTGTCTGTGTCTTCCGGCATCTAAAGCATATGACATTAACATGGTGTCTTCTATTGGATTTAGTTTAATTTTGTTACGTAAAAGGATGATGTAATCGAATTTTATATTTTGTCCAATTTTTTTGATATTTTTATCTTCCAATATATTTTTTAACTTTTTTAATACTACTTTTTTTTCTAAAACTTTTTCTGTTGCATGTTTGAGTGGAATATAGCACGCATTTCCCTCTTCATAGCAGAATGAAATTCCTACTAAATTCGCCTCATGTGGATTTAAGGAATCCGTTTCAGTATCTACGGCAACAATTCCCTTTTCTTCAACTTTTTTTATCCATTTTTCTAACTCGCTAATTTTCAAAATGATCTGATATTTCTTTAGATCAAATTTCGCGGAGTTCTTTTTTTCTACTCTTTTTTCAGCAGATTCTCCATAATGAGAAATCACCTGACTAAGTAAACGGTTAAATTCCATTTCTCGTAAAAAATCGTACAATTTTTCTTTATCAATTTTTTTTAACTCGAAAGTTTCTAACTTTTGCTTAACTGGAACATCAAACTTAAGTTCAACAAGTTTACGACTTAAAAGAGCTTTGTTTTTATTTTCCAATATTGTTTCTCTTCTTTTATTTTGTGGTATCTCATGTGCTTTTTCCAATAATTTTTCTAAAGATTTATATTTATTTATTAATTCTGCGGCAGTTTTAATTCCAATTCCTGGGACACCTGGAACATTATCGGATGGATCTCCTGCTAAGGCCTGAACGTCTACAACTTTATTGGGATCTACGCCAAACTTTTCTTTAACTTCCCTATTTCCTAAAACTTTACTTTTCATTGGATCGTAAAGTCTTACTCCTGGCCTTACAAGTTGCATTAGGTCCTTATCAGCCGAAACTATTGTAACCTTATCACCTTTTTCTAGGATTTGTTTTGTATAGGTGGCAATTAAATCGTCAGCTTCATAGTTAAACATCTCGGCAGATACAACATTAAAAGCTTCTACAGATTTTCTGATATATTCAAACTGAGGAGCGAGGTCTTCAGGGGTATCAGTTCTATTTGCTTTATAATCTTCATATATTTCGTTTCTAAAATTTTTTCTGGCAGAATCAAAAATAACTGCAAAATGTGTAGGTTTGTTTTTACTATCATCAGACCGAGAGTCTTCTAGAAGTTTGTACAACATAGTACAGAAACCATTTACTGCTCCGGTTGGTAATCCATCACTTTTTCTAGAAAGAGGTGGTAACGCATAATATGCTCTGAAAATGTACCCCGAGCCATCAATAAGATAAAAATGATCAGTTTTTTTTATGGAATTCATAGATTGATATTAACCTATTTTAATTATTGTTATGGATATATAAAAGCTAAATCATCATGAATAAAAAAAATGCTTTAAAAGTAGAAAAATTAACTAAAATTTATTTTAAAAAATCATCAAATGAGATCAAAGCATTAAACAATTTAAACTTAGAGGTGAAAGAAGGCGAAATTTTTGGATTGCTTGGACCAAATGGGGCTGGGAAAACTACTTTCTTAAATATCCTAGCTGGTACAGTTATAAAAAATTCAGGTAGCGTTAATGTATGGGGTTATGATTTAGACAAAAATCCAAGACAAGTTAGATCCTCTATTGGAATTGTTCCTCAAGAAGTAAATCTTGATGCATTTTTTAGTCCTAAAAATCTTTTAGAACTTCAAGCTGGATTATATGGAATACCAAAAAAAGATAGAATAACCGATACAATATTAAAACTAGTTTCCCTTGAAAAAGAGGCAAATGCTTATGCAAGAAGTTTATCAGGTGGAATGAAAAGAAGATTATTAATTGCTAAAGCAATGGTTCACCGACCACCTATATTAGTTTTAGATGAACCAACTGCAGGAGTTGATGTTAAATTACGTCAAAATTTATGGAACAACGTAAAAGTCCTCAACAAACAAGGAGTAACGATAATTTTAACTACTCACTTAATGTACGAAGCCGAAGAAATGTGCAACAGAATAGCAATCCTGAATAAAGGAAATCTAGTTACGTTGGATACAACAGAAAATTTACTGGATCGCATAAAAACTAAAAAAATTATTTTTAAAGTAAAAGAAATAAACAAAATTAATCCAAAAGATTTAAATGGAATAAAATTTTCATATAGTTCCAATAATGAAATAACAGCTTTATACGAAAAAAAAAAACATAAAATAGATCAAATAATAAACAAGGTCAAAAATGCAGGAATGGAAATCTATGATATTTCAACTGACGAAGGTAATTTAGAGGACGTATTTATTGATCTTACAAAAAACTAGATTTGATTAAAAAAAGTTGTATTGTGTTTATATGGAAGCTATTAGCAAAACTTCAAAAATAGAAAAAATTATTAAACTAACATTAATAACAATAGTTGGAACTATTCTTATTACAATATCTGCAAAAGTAAAAATTCCTTTTTACCCAGTTCCTATGACTATGCAAACTTTTGTAATTTTGTTAATTGGAATAACTTTAGGATATAGAATAGGACTTGCGACTGTAGCACTTTATTTATTTGAAGGAATAATAGGCTTACCGGTATTTGCATCTTCTCCAGAAAAAGGAATTGGTATGGCATATTTTATTGGACCAACTATGGGTTATCTAATTGGTTTTTTAGTTGCTGTTTATTTTGCAGGTTTATTTAAATATGATAAAGGACTAATAAATACTTTTTTTAAATTAATATTTTCGGTAAGTTTTATTTATATTCTCGGTTTAATTTGGTTGGGTACATTAATTGGATGGGACAAACCAATATTTAAATTGGGTGCTGAACCATTTCTATTAGCAGAACTATTTAAAATGTTATTATTATTGTTTTTAACTCCAACCTTGTTAAAAGCTAAAAAATTAATAAAAATTATTTAGGAGATCTTTTAGAAAGAATTCTTTGCAAGGTTCTACGATGCATTTTTAGTTTTCGTGCTGTTTCAGAAACATTTCTATTACATAATTCAAAAACTCTATTAATATGCTCCCACTTAACTCTATCAGCAGACATTGGGTCTTTTGGTGGGGTAGCTTTAGATTTTGGTGATGCCAGAAGAGCACTTTCTACATCATCTGCGTCTACAGGTTTTGGAATGTAATCAATGGCCCCAGCTTTAATCGCTGCAACCGCAGTTGGTATATTTCCATATCCAGTAAGTATAACGACTCTACTATTTTTTTTATACTTTTGAATCTCTTCAACCACTTTTAATCCACTCCCGTCACCTAAACGTAGATCAACAATTGCAAACGCTGGAGGTGTATTTTTGACCTGACTTATCCCCTTTTCCACACTTTCGGCCTGAGTTACTTGAAAGCCTTTCTTTTCCATCGCCCGAGCTAATCTATCTCTTAAAGGGTTGTCATCATCAACTATAAGTAGCGATTTATCAGCAAAATCGCTGACTTTTTGAAGATTTGTTTTTTCTTGTTCCGTTCTCATTTTTTTAATTTTTAAATTTATTCTAGCACAAATATTAATTAAAAAAATGCATTTTCAAAAGGGTAAATTATTGCTTTACATTACTTATCATTTCTATAAATACGATTCTTAGGAGAGTTTTTTATAAATTTTTTTTAATTTTTTTGTTTAATAAAAAAGGGAATGCATGAGATGCAAAAATTTAATTCGGTTAACGAGTTGGTTAACACTATTCGACCAGTAGACCCAATTTATTGCATAAGACCCAGTTCAATTAAATCAGCCTGCGGCTGGTTTAGAAGTAACTTCCCAGGACAAATTCTTTACGCAGTAAAAACTAATCCAATTGAAAAAATAATTAAATATGTAGGTGAAAGTGGTATTGATCGATTTGATGTTGCTTCAATTAATGAAATTCGATTAATTAGAAAAATTTTTCCCAAAGCTCGAGCTTACTATATGAATACTATTAAAAGTCGTGAACATATTAAAGAAGCATATTTAAATTATAATATTCGAGATTTTGCCTTTGACACAAAAGATGAACTTCAAAAAATTATTGAAGCAACTAACAATGCTAAAGATTTAATTCTTTATGTTAGAGTCTCCATTTCAAACGAACATGCAGAAATTGATTTATCACAAAAATTTGGAGCACTTCCTAGTGAAGCACTAGGTTTATTAAGACTGGCTAAAGCATATGCTAAAAAAGTTGGCTTAAGTTTCCATGTGGGTTCACAGTGTATGCATCCGATTTCTTATGCTAAAGGAATTCGAGATTTAGGAAATATAATTAAAAAAACTAAAATAATTCCAGACATAATAAATGTTGGTGGAGGATTTCCGTCTATTTATCCAGATTTAAATCCACAACCTCTTGAAAATTACATAAGCGAAATTAAAAAAGCTTTTGACAATTTAAAATTAGAAAATAAACCTGAATTATTGTGTGAGCCAGGAAGAGCACTTGTTGCTGAAAGCGGATCTTCAGTAGTAAGAGTTGTTCTTAGAAAAAAACAAAAGCTTTATATTAACGATGGAACTTATGGTAGCTTATTTGATGCGGGTGTTCTGAACTTCGTACTTCCAACAAGAATGCTGCCTAATGGAAGAATGGCTTCAAAAAAATTAACTGCTTACAGTTTGTATGGTCCAACTTGTGATAGTATAGACTACATGAAAGGTCCGTTTATTTTACCAAATAATTTAAAGGAAGGTGATTATATTGAAGTTGGGCAGCTGGGTGCTTATTCACTAACTTTTAGAACTAAATTTAATGGTTTTTATTCTAATCAAATTTTTGAAGTACAAGATAAACCTTTAATGTCTATGTACGAAAAGGATAACGCCTCCCATTACCTTGTTGCTTAAATGAATAACCCAAAGAATCCGAAGTTGGGTCATAATAAAAAGACCTTTCTAGAAAAACCTGTTGAACATATTGATATTACAACTTTTGATTCAAGAAAAATTATAGAATCTATGGGCAAAATGTCTTTTACTTCAAGAGATACTGCTAAAGCGTCAAATATTTTTAATGAAATGTTGTCTGATAATAATTGTACAATTTTTTTAACTCTCGCAGGTTCTACTTCAGCAGCAGGCTGCATGAAAATATATTCTGATATGATTAAATATAATATGGTTGATGTAATAGTTGCTACTGGAGCTTCAATTATTGATATGGATTTTTTTGAAGCATTAGGCTTTAGACATTATCAAGGATCCCAATTTCAAGATGACACTCAGTTAAGAGAAAACTACATTGATCGAATATATGATACCTATATTGACGAAGAACAGCTTCAAACCTGCGATAAAACTATCTGTGCTATAGCCGATAACCTAGAACCTAAGCCTTATACTTCAAGGGAGATTATAAGAGAAATCGGAAAATACTTAAAAACTAATGCAAAAAAAAAGGGTTCTTTAATTGAGGCAGCTTATGACAATAAGGTTCCAATATTTTGCCCAGCTTTCACTGATTCTAGCGCTGGATTCGGATTGGTAATGCATCAAGAAAAAAATCCTAAAAAATGTGTAACTATCGATTCCATTAGAGAATTTAGAGAGTTAACAGAAATAAAAATAAAATCTAAATCCTCTGGTCTTTTTATGATTGGTGGCGGAGTTCCAAAAAACTTCGTACAAGACACAGTAGTTTGCGCTGAACTTTTAGGCAAAAATGTTGATATGCATAAATATGCTATACAAATTACTATAGCGGACGTCAGAGACGGTGCTTGTAGCAGTTCCACTCTTAAAGAAGCGAGTTCTTGGGGAAAAGTTGATATTTCAAAAGAACAAATGGTTTTTGCTGAAGCAACCAGCGTTCTGCCTCTTATAGCAAGTGATGCCTACCATCGAAATCATTGGAAGGAAAGACAGCGTAAAAGTTTTTCAAACATATTCGGTTAAAAATTGAAATATCTTTCAAATAAAAAGGGATTCCTTGGAATAGATAATAAAAGTAATGTTAAAGAAAAGGTCGTTGTAATACCCTTTGGCCTTGAAAAAACTGTAAGTTATGGTGGTGGAACTAATAAAGGCCCTAGAGAAATAATTAAAGCTTCACATCAGGTAGAGTTGTTTGATGAAGATTTAAACAAAGAACCCCATAAAAATATTGGGATAAAGACTCTGCAACCTTTTCCAATAAAAAAAAGTATCTTAGAGGCTCTTAAACAAATAGAAAATATTAACAAACATTTGTTAAAGAAAAAAAAATTTCCCCTAATTTTAGGAGGAGAACATTCTCTAACTCCAGGTGCAATTAGACCATTCGTGAAAAAATTTGGTAAAATATGTTTGTTACATTTCGATGCTCACGCAGATCTAAGAAATAGTTACAATGGAAATAAATTTTCACATGCATCTGCTATAAGGCGATGTCTAGATAATCCAAACGTAAGCGTAATATCATTCGGGATAAGAAATATTTCTTCAACTGAAATGCTTTTTTTAAACAAAAATAAAAAAAGAATAAGAATTTTTTGGGCTAAAGACAAATTAAAATGGAATTTAAATAAATTTAGAAAAATTATAAAAAATAAAAAAGTATACCTAACTTTTGATGTAGATGGTTTGGACTCTAGTATAATGCCAGCTACAGGGACACCTGAACCAGGAGGCTTGTTTTGGGATGAAACAATGAAAATTATAAAAATTGCAGCACAAATTTCTAATATTGTGGGAGCTGATGTAAATGAACTTTCGCCTATAAAAGGATTTGATTCTTATAATTTTTTAGTTGCAAAACTTGCATATAAAATAATTGCCTACTCTTTTGAATTCAAGAAAAAGTTAGATAGCTAGCAAATCTTTCGTTTGCCATTTAATAGTTACCATAGCACCGTTTGTTTTAGGGCATTTATCAAATTTAACATTTGCTTTCATTCTTTCGAGCAATGTTTTACCTATGAAAGTTCCTAATCCTAACCCAGATTTAGAGCTAATAATTTTATTTTTTGAACGTATGTAAGGTTCACCTAACACATCTAAAATATCATCTGAAAATCCTGGTCCATCATCACAAACTTTTATTTCAGTAATTTTATCGTTACTTTCTAAAGTAATATCGACGGATGAATTGCTATACTTAACAGCATTGCCTATAAAATTTCTTAATCCGTAGGTTATTTCTAACGTTCTTTCAATTTGTGGGTTATGTTCATTTTTTTCCGCAAGTAAAAATAATTTTTTCTCAGAAATTTCAGTAAACGATCTTATAATTTCATCTAACAATTCTTCGATTTTTATATTTGATAAAAAATTATCCTCTTTAAGTTGATCTTTGGAAAGATCTTTTAAAATATCCGAACATCTTTTAGATTGTGATAAAAGTAAATCTACATCTTTTGAATATTTTGGATTACTACCAATTTCTTTTTCTAATTCTCTGGCTATAACGGTAATAGTTGATAAGGGCGTTCCTAAAGAATGAGCGGCTGCGGCTGCCTGTAAACCGATAGATTCTAATTCATGTTCCTTAGCTAAGATCAATTCTAGCCTATTTAAAGCTTCAGTTCGTTTTCTAGATTCAATTCCGAACCTAACTCCAAAATAAGTTAAAAAGATTAATCCTATTATGATAGCAATTGGAACAGCATATAAATAAATATCTGGTACATGAAAATGTAATTCACCAATATGAGGTAAAGGTAAATGATTAATTGTTAATACAATTAAAACTATTATTGTAACAATAGATAAATTTATAGTACTTCTTAAAGTTAAAAAAGTTGATGATACTATAGCTGGAACAATTAACAAAATTATAAAAGGATTTGTTACACCTCCTGTTAAATATAATAATACAGACAATTGGAGAAGATCGTAAAATAAAAAAAATGTTGAAGCAAAATTGTTTAATTGGTTTTTGCCAAACTTAAATTGCAAATAAAAATTAGTTAAAACACCAATAAAAATAATTATGGAACAATAAATAAAAGGAAGTTCAAATTTGAGAACAAAATAAACAATACTTATTGTTATGTATTGTCCAATTATAGCTATCCATCTTAAAATGACTAAAGTTTTTTTGTCTAATTGGATATTATCCTTCGATGTAAAAAACTCCGAAAACTTCATTCGGAAATTATATATCTAAATTTGAAACTTCTAAAGCGCGATTAATTATAAAATCTTTTCTTGGGGCAACTTCATCACCCATAAGCACCTGGATTAAATCTTGATCTCTTTTTGATTTAGCTTTTGTATTATTTGAATATCTTACTTGTAATAATGTACGTTGTTCAGGATTCAAAGTTGTCTTCCATAATTCCTCTGGATTCATCTCCCCTAAACCTTTAAACCTTTGAATACTAATTTTACTTTTTTCTTTTTCAATAAATTTGCTAAATTCCTTACTATTTTTTTTAATTGAACCTTTTGTTTTATCTGAAGATTTGATTAAAAAGTTTTCTAACTCCCTATCATCTTTTATATAATAGTTCTTTGATCCTTTGGTAATTTTATAAAGAGGAGGCTGAGCCAAATAGATATGATTTTTTTCTATAAGTTCATTAAAAGGATAATTATTAAACAAGGTTAGCAAGAGCGTTCTTATATGAGATCCATCAACATCAGCATCTGTCATAATAATAACTTTTTCATATCTTAGGTTTTCAATATCAAAATCCTTAGATCCTGTGCCCAGAGCATTAATTAAAGTAACTATTTCATTAGAGGACATCATTTTTGAAAAAGCTTTAGTCTGCAAATCTTGGCCATTGCCGTTTTTAGCTTTAGAACCATTAGTATCGATATAAGTATTTAGTATTTTACCTCTTAAGGGTAGAACCGCCTGAAACTCCCTATTTCTTCCTTGTTTTGCTGATCCTCCTGCTGAATCTCCTTCAACGATAAATAATTCAGTCCCTTCGGCTTTACCAATTTGACAATCCGCAAGTTTACCAGGTAAGCCTGATAATTCTAAAGATCCTTTTCTTCTAACACTTTCACGAGCTTTTCTGGCAACATCTCTTGCAATAGCAGCGTGAACTATTTTTAATAATACTACTTTTTTGATTCCAGGATTTTGATCAAACCAAGTTGACAATTTACCGTTTATTATAGATTCAACAATAAATCTTACCTCTGATGAAACAAGCTTATCCTTCGTTTGTGATGAAAATTTGGGATCAGGTATTTTTATTGACAAAACCCCCGTTAGACCTTCTCTAGTGTCATCACCCGTAAGTGTAATTTTATTCTTTTTTAAAAAATTGCCGTCTATAGCATACTTGTTAATTACTCTTGTAAGTGCGCTTCTAAAACCTAACAAGTGTGTTCCACCGTCTTCTTGATGGATATTATTTGTGTACGCAAACATGTCTTCAGAATATCCAGCATTCCACTTTAATGAACATTCCACTTCGACATTATCTTTTGAACCTGAAATATAAATCGGTTTTTTGAATAAACTAAGATCGTTCTTATTAACCAAAGTTGTTTTAGTTTTATCTAAAAACTCAACAAATTCTTGAATACCACCATCGTATTTGTTTTTATATTCCTTTTCTTTTTTTCCAGTCCTATCCACTAAAATAATACGTAAACCTTTATTTAAAAAAGCAAGTTCTCTCACTCTTTTTTGTAAGATTGATGAACTGAATTTAGTATCAGAAAATACTTTTCTTGACGGTAAGAAATTTATAAGAGTTCCTGTTTTATTTGTTTTTCCTTTAGCTTTTAAAGGAGATAAAGCTTTTCCATCTTTAAACTCAACAAAATATTCTTTTTTGTTTCTAAATATTTTTAAACTTAATTTTTCAGATAGAGCATTAACTACTGAAACACCAACACCATGAAGTCCACCGGAAACCTTGTATGAGTCGTGATCAAATTTGCCTCCAGCATGAAGTTGTGTCATGATCACCTCTGCTGCTGATTTTTTTTCCCCTTTATGTAAATCTATTGGAATTCCTCTTCCATCATCCTCAACGGAAACGGATTGGTCTGGATTGATTATAACTTTAATATTTTTACAATAGCCAGCTAAAGCCTCATCAATAGAATTATCAACTACCTCATAAACCATTTGATGAAGACCTGATCCGTCATCAGTATCACCAATATACATTCCTGGTCTCTTTCGTACTGCCTCTAAACCTTTAAGCACTTTTATGGATTCAGCGCTATATTTTGAGTTATCTTGTTGATTTTTCTTGATCATAATAGTGAATTTTTTCTACTTATATTAACATTTTTTTTTAATTAATTAAATCTATAACAAATCTATTGCTTAAATTATCGTTGGTATTGAATGATTACTCATTGAAAAATATAAAAATAATCTATTATTGTCTTTAAACGAAATAAATCAAATTTTCATTGGCATAACTACATGAAAACTATTTTTATCTGAAAAATCTCTAATAAGTACTGGAGAGCCTGGATCTTTTAAATTAATAACTATCAATTCATTTTCAATGTGAGAAATTATATCCATAAGATATCTGCTATTAAAACTTATACTTAAATCGCTAGAATTAAATTTTGCATTAATATTTTCAACACCCTCCCCACTGTTAGGGTTGTTAACTGACAATTGTACAGAATCTTTCGATATAGACATTTTCAAACCTTCTTTATGGTCTGAAGAAACAGTAGTAACTCTCTCTATAGAATTCTTAAACTCGTTTAATTTTATTTTTAAAATCTTATCATTGTCTTTAGGTATAACTTTATTATAATCAGGAAATCTACCATCAATAACTTTAGAAGTTAATATACCTGTATCCATTTCAAATTTAATTTTTGATTTATTATTTGATATTTTTATAGGTTTGTTGCTTTTTTCTAATAAGGAAATTAATTGAAAGATAGTTTTTTTTGGTAAGATAATAGATTCAATATGAGTATTTGAATCAATTTCCAAACTACTAGAGGACAGTCTGTGACTATCTGTTGATACGCCACATAGAAATGATTTATTTTCTAATTTTGTTTTATGTAGATAAATTCCGTTAAGGTAATGTCTAGTTTCATCATTGGAAATTGAAATTTTTGTCTTGTTTAAAAGTTTAAGTAGTTTTTGAGGAGAAACTTCAAATTTTTTTTCACCAACATCTTCCTCTGATAATGGAAAATTATCCGAAGACAAGCACAATAAATTAAATTTAGAATTTCCAGAGACCAACTTCAACCTATTACTATTTAGTAAAGTCAGTTCAACATTAGCACTGGGTTGCAATTTTCGCAATATATCATAAAGCACACTAGCAGAAGTTGTGGTTGAGCCTTCTTTTTTCACTTCTTTCGGTAACATTTCTTCAAAATAAATTATGTCTAGATCTGTTGCAGTAATTTTAATTTTTGAATCTTTTGCCTCTATCAAAATGTTTGATAGGATTGGCAATGTTGTTTTTTTTTCAATAATCCCATGCGCATGACCTAATGATTTTAGGAAGGTATCTCTATCAATTGTAAATTCCATTTTTAGCTGTTAAAGCAATTTTTTTTTTATTTCGATTACGCTTTGCTTAATCTCATTATCTTTTTTAATTAGCTCATCAATCTTTTTGACAGCATGAATTACGGTAGTATGATCTCGATTAGAAAATTTTCTACCAATATCTGGCAAAGAGTTTGTCGTATATTGTTTAGCTAGATACATGGCTATCTGTCTTGGTCTAGCAAGTGATCGTGGTCTCCTAGGTGATAACAAGTCGTGAATATTTAGATTAAAATGTGAAGCAACTAAATTTTGAATAAACTCAACGGTTACTACTTTAATATTGGAATTTACAAAGTCCTTCAAAATTCTTTTACATTCATAGACATTTGGAGATTTTGTGTTAATTTTACTAAAAGCCAAAACTCTATTTAGAGCTCCAATCATTTCCCTGATGTTGGATGTAATTTCAGATGCTAAAAATTCAAAAATTTCATCGCTTAAATTATAATTTTCTTTAAAATTTATTTTAATTTCCTCAAACTTGCTTTTTAATATTTTTATTCTTAAATTTAAGTCAGGTGGTTGAATATCAATTACCAAACCTCCCGACATACGAGATTTGATTCTTTCTTGTATTCTATCAAGATCTGAAGGAGGCCTATCCGACGATATAACAATTTGTGAACCTTTTTCAATTAAAGTATCAAAAGTGTGAAAAAATTCTTCTTGCATGGCTTCTTTTCCACTTGCAAACTGAATATCATCAATAATAAAAATATCAGCCTTCCTAAAAAAATCTTTAAATTTAACCATTTCATTATTTTTTATAGACTTAATAAAATGGTACATAAATCTTTCTGCTGAAACAAACATCACCTTTTTTGAATTTCCAACTTCTAATCCAACAGCATTCAATAGATGAGTTTTTCCCATTCCTACAGCGCTATAAATAAATAGCGGGTTATAGTGAGCAGACTGAATACATATTTTCCTAGCTGCGGTAAACGCTAGCTCATTGCTCTCACCTACCATAAAATTATCAAATCTATTACTCAAATTAAATCGATAATAGTTCAAAAAAGAATTTTCAATTGATGTTACTTGGCCTTTTTTTAAAAAAAGAGATTTATCAGATTTTTCTTGAGTTTCATCAATCAAAAATTCAATTCTCTGAATACTTTTTTTAAATGTTTTTATTATATCCAATATTTTATCTGCGTATCTAGAAACTATCCAATCTCTTACAAATCTAGTGGGGGCAGATAAAATAATATAATGATTAAATTCCTTTTTAAGATTTACATTTTTTATCCAACTTTCATAAATATCATTTCCAAAAGTTTTTTTTAATTTTTCAAGAACCTTGTTCCAATTAAGCTGATTCTCTTCTTTTACCAAAAGATCGTTTGAAGATTGATTTAATAATATTTCTGTCATAAATAATTTTTTTTAGAATTAGGAAGTTTTAATTTTTTTTTAATTACTTTGCAATATTTACAAGTTGTATTACAAAAATTATTTTTTATTAGGTTGTATATAAAAATTTTTAAAATTGTTTTTTGGTGTATACAACTTTGAATATGATTTAACTAGATCTGGATTGTTTTTAAAAAATTATTTTTTATTTAGTTTCGTCAGAAACTTGCATTACAAATTTATCAACTCTTAATTGACTAATTCTTGTAAGTTATTTACAAAAAAGCTTAATTTTTTTTTGAATTGTTGATTCTTTTAGTAACTCTAGAGATTTTTCTTGACGCAGTTTTTTTATTAATTACACCGGTTTTGGCTATTTTCATCAATTGTGAGTGGAATTTTGGAAGAAAACTTTTAGCTTTTTTGGCATTCCCTGCGGCAAGATAGGCAGCCATTTCTTTAATAGCAGATTTATATTTACCTTTTCTTATTCTATTTACTGAAGCTTGTTGTTGAGTCCTTTTTGCGCGCCTTATCGCGGATTTAGTAATTGGCATGAAAGTGGTGAATGTATATCTTTTTCATTCATATGGGTCAATAACAATTAATTTTGACAAACGTTACAATAAAAAGAAGATCTATTGGATATTGATATTTTTTTTATTTTTCCTTTGCACGAAATACGAGAACAATTTTTATTTTCTTGTCCATATACATTAAAAAATTGCTGAAAATTGCCACTTTTACCGTATACATTTTTAAAATCTCTAATTGAAGAACCTCCTTGATTGATTGCAATTTTCAAAACTTTTCTAATATTATAAATTAAATTCTTAATACTTTTTCTTTCTAAATTACTACATTGCCTTAGTGGATGAATCTTCGATAAAAATAAAGCCTCATTTACATAAATATTACCAAGTCCACTTACAAAAGTTTGGTCCATTAATAAATTTTTAATATTTTTTTTCCTATTTTTAATAAACTTTTGAACATATTTTATACAAAATAAAACACTAAAGGGTTCAGGGCCAAGTTTTTTTAAATAGGTAATTTCTTTCAATTTGATATTTTCAAATAACTTAAAAAAACCAAATCTTCTTACATCGTTATAAATTAATTCTAAACCATTGTTTAAAATAAAGTGAATATGATTGTGTTTTGCTAATATATCTAAATCATAATAAAAGCTTGTTTTAAACATTTTTTTATCTTTACTTCTAATAATTAAAAACTTTCCACTCATACCCAAATGAGCCAAAAGTAATTTATTTTTAAAATGAAAAATTAAATACTTAGATCTTCTTGAAATTTTTAATATCTTTTCATTGATTAATTTTTTTGGTAACGCATCTGTTATTTTGTATCGCAAATTTTTATTATTAATTTTCACATTTACAATTTTTGCTCCATTTATCTTTTTAAATAAAGATCTTTTTACAATTTCTATTTCTGGGAGTTCTGGCATTTATATACTATATATATTGTGAAAAAACTTAACATATGATCTATTAAATTAAATGAAAACCTACCACAGAAACAATGAAAGAATTGTGACAAAAATCTTTCAAGATGTATTTGACAAATATGACCTGATGAATGATTTAATGTCTTTAGGTATTCATAGACTTTGGAAAAAAAACTTTATCCATTGGCTAAATCCACAAAAAAATACAACATTAATTGACGTGGGTTCTGGTACTGGAGATATAGCAAAATTATATTTAAATAAGATTAATTATAGAGGTTCAGTATGTTGTATAGACGAAAACAAGGGAATGCTTGATTTAAATAAAAAAAGATTTAAAAAAAATGCTAAGGTCAAATGGTTCTGCAATAGTGCGGAAAAACTGCCATTTAAAAATAATCATTTTGACTATTACACAATTAGTTTTGGTATTAGAAATGTCAGTAATATAAATAACGCACTTAAAGAGGCTTATCGCGTTCTTAAACCTGGTGGTAGATTTTTATGCTTAGAATTTTCAAAAGTAAAAAACGAAATTTTAAATAAATTGTATAAAACTTATTCAAAAGCAATACCTCAAATTGGTAAATTCATAATAGGCAACTCAGAACCATATGAGTATTTAATTAACAGTATTGAAAAATTTCATTCTCAGGAAGAATTTTTCAAACAAATAAAAAAACATAATTTTGTAAGCGTATCCTATAGAAATTTAAGCGGTGGAATTGTAGCTATTCATTCAGCTTGGAAAGTATAAAAATGTTTAAAAAATTGTTTATGCTATTTAAAATTGGAAGGAAGTTGTCCACTTCCGGCGCAATTTCATCTATTTATGAAATATACGATCCTCCAATTACAATCAAAATACTTTTTTTCGTAATCGGCTTTAGCTTTAATGGCAAAAAAAATAATAACAATTTGTCCCCAGGAGTAAAATTATGTAATGCACTTCAAGGTATGGGGACTACCTTTATAAAATTGGGACAATTTTTAGCAACCAGACCAGATATAATTGGTGAAGATATTGCAAAAGAATTAGAAAAACTTCAAGACAAATTGCCTCCTTTCCAATTAAAAGAGGCAAAAAATATATTAAGAAAAGAACTTGGAAAAGAAAATTTCGATAAGATTATAAATTTTTCAGATTCAATAGCGGCTGCTTCTATTGCGCAAGTGCACTTTGCTACAATTAGCGATTTTGCCGAAAAAAAAGAAGTTGCAATTAAAATTTTACGACCAAATATAGAAAAAACATTTAACGAGGAATTGGATGCTTTAATGCTGTTAGCTTATATTATTCAAAATCTCATAAGAAAAACAAAGAGATTAAAGTTAATTGAAGTCATACAGCTGCTGCGTGAAATCACAAATATGGAAATGGATCTTAGATTTGAGGCAGCCGCTGCCAATGAACTTTATGAAAATACAACAAATGATGTTGGATTTAAGGTTCCTAAAATTTATTGGAATTACACAAGTAAAAGAGTTCTATGTTTAGACAAAATAAATGGAATTTCAATAAGAGAAATTGAAAATCTAAAATCATTAAATATTGATACAAAAAAACTAGCAAAAGATATCATTCAACATTTTTTAAGACATGCGGTCAGAGATGGTTTCTTTCATGCTGATATGCATCAAGGAAATTTATTTGTTAATAAGGATGGCAGTATTACGGCAGTTGATTTTGGAATAATGGGAAGATTAGATAAAAATAATAGAAAATATTTGGCTGAGATACTTTATGGTTTTATTAAACGAGATTACAAAAAAGTAGCTGAAGTACATTTTTTAGCAGGACTGGTTCCAAAAGAAGTTTCAAAAGATGAATTTGCACAAGCGCTACGTTCAATAGGGGAGCCAATTTTTGGACAATCTGTTAAAAATATATCTGGTGGTAAATTATTAAGTCAACTTTTCGAAATTACTGAAAAATTCAACATGCAAACCCAAATACAGTTATTACTTTTACAAAAAACTATGGTTGTTGTTGAAGGAGTTGCTAGAAAGCTTGATCCTGATACTAATATATGGGACGTATCAAAACCAATATTAGAAAACTGGTTAAAAGAAGTTAAAGACCCAATTAATAAAGCAAGTGAAGTTGTAAATAAGGCTTCTGAAGTACTTAGTAGGTTGCCAGATTTGCCTATTATTATGGACAAAGCAAATGATGTTATGACTCTAATATCAGAAGGTAAATTTAACCCCAACACATTAGCTTATAAAAGTTTAAGAGAAGAAGAATTAAAGTTAGAATTAATGCGTAACAAGATATTAGGAGGAGTTTTAGTACTTGTAATTTTTGTTCTCATAGTATTCAAATAACAAGGTTATGGATAAGTTGTTTAACAACAAAAAAATTATTTTAATTATTGGCGGTGGAATTGCTGCATACAAATCTCTTGATTTAATTCGTTTATTGAAAAAACAAGAGTGCGAAATCAAAGTTGTTCTTACAGAATCTGGGAAAAAATTTGTAACTCCTTTATCAATTGCATCATTATCTCAAAATAAAGTCTATCAAGATATTTTTGATAGTGAAAAAGAAGCCGAAATGGATCACATATTATTATCAAGGTGGTGTGATATAATCTTATTTGCTCCAATCACCGCAAACTCCATTGCAAAACTTGCTTCTGGAAGAGCGGACGACTTAGCATCAACTCTAATATTGGCATCAAACAAACAAATAATATTGGCTCCAGCAATGAATGTTAGAATGTGGCTTCACAAATCTACTCAAAATAATATCAATAAGTTACTAGATTTTGGATATTTGTCCGTAGGACCGTCAACTGGTGAAATGGCGTGTGGAGAATATGGTGAAGGAAAAATGTCAACACCAGAACAAATATATGAGTTTATAAAAGATTATTTTTCTGATCGAAATATTGTAAAAAATAAAAATTTAAAGGCACTTGTCACTGCAGGACCAACAAAAGAATATCTAGATCCTGTTAGATTTATTACAAATAATTCAAGTGGTAAACAAGGATATGAAATTGCTAATTCATTGGCAAAATTTGGTATCGAAACGACACTGATATCTGGTCCATCTACATTAAAAAAACCTGTAAGTGTAAATATTATAAAAGTGGAATCTGCCGACCAAATGTATATGGAAACAAAAAAAGCTTTGCCTGTAGATATAGCCGTATGTACAGCTGCAGTAACTGACTTTAAGCCAACAAAGTATGAAACAAAAAAAATCAAAAAGAATACGCTAAATTTAAATTTTAAAAGAAATATAGATATCTTGGAATTTTTATCAAAAAATAATTCGCAAAGACCTAAATTAGTAATTGGTTTTGCAGCAGAAACAAACGATATCTTAAAGCTTGCTAAAGAGAAAAAAAATAAAAAATATTGCGACTGGATTATAGCAAACGATGTTTCAAACTCAGAAATTGGATTTAATTCTGAATACAACGCTGTATCAATAATCGATGATAACAAAGTTGAAAAAATTGAAAAAAATCTAAAATCTTATATAGCAAATAAAATAGCTAGAAAAATAATTAATAATTTTATCCAATAGTACACATGGTAAAAATATTAGTTAAGAAGTTTTATAAAAATATCAAACTTCCTGTCTATAAAACTCCTGGATCATCCGGAATGGATCTTGTGGCATACATTAAAAACAAAATAACTATTAATCCAAGTAAAACAGCAACAATTCCGACTGGTATTGCCGTAGCAATTCCAAAAAATTATGAAATACAAATAAGACCAAGATCCGGTCTCGCAGCAAAAAAAAGTATTTCTGTTTTAAATACGCCAGGCACCATTGATTCGGATTATAGAGGTGAAATAAAAATTATCTTAATAAATTTGAGTAAAAAATCATTTGTAGTAAAATCGGGTGACAGGATTGCTCAAATGATTTTATGCCCGATAGCAAAAGGCAAACTTAAAGAGGTTAAAAATCTCCCTAAGACAGCAAGAGGTAAAGAAGGTTTTGGCTCGACAGGGAAATAAAAGAATTTAATGAAATTTACTAAAAAGCAAATAGAAAGATATTCAAGACAAATAATTTTAAAAAAAATTGGTGTAATTGGGCAAAAAAAGCTTTTAAAATCCAGTGTTTTAATCGTTGGAGCAGGAGGCTTGGGTTCACCCATTGCAATCTATTTGGCTGCATTAGGTATAGGTAAAATTGGAATTATTGATAAAGATAATATTGAAATATCTAATCTTAGTCGTCAAATTATTTTTTCAACGAATGACATAAAAAAAAATAAAGCTTCTACAGCAATTGATAAACTAAGGAAAATTAACCCAGATATACAATTTAAATCTTTTAACAAAAAATTAACTAAAAAAAATATAAATCAAATTGCAAAAGGTTTTGATTTAATAGTGGATGGAAGTGATAACTTTCGAACGCGCTTTTTAATTAATGACTACTGTTTACAAAGTAAAAAAATTCTAGTTTCTGGAGCGATAAGTAAATTTGATGGCCAGGTTTATACATTCAATTTCTCAAAAAAAAAATCTCCTTGTTTAAGATGCTTTATTCCTAGTGCACCAATTAACCTTGATATTGATAATTGTGAATACGAAGGCGTTTTAGGCACGCTAGGAGGTATTATAGGCACTATTCAAGCAAATGAAGTAATAAAGGAAATTCTTGGAATTGGAGATACTCTTTGTGGTTATGTATTAATTATAGATGGCTTAAAACTCACATTTAGAAAGGTAAAACTAAATAAGCGCTCTGATTGTTATTGCAATGAAAAGAAATAATAAAAATTGTTTAATTTTTTTATTTTTACTTTTTTTTATTTTATTTTTTCTTCCAAAATCTTTTGCAAATGAAAGTATAAATTTTTTATCTTTAAAAAAAAATGAAGTTAATTTGCGACAAGGTCCATCTTTTGAATATCCGATTAAATTAATTTATAATAAGAAGTATTTACCCGTAATAATTTTAGATAAATCAGGACCTTGGAGAAAAATTAAAGATTTTGAGAATAATACAGGCTGGGTACATGTGGTGTTACTTTCTAAAAAAAAAGCTGCGATAAATATAAAAAATAATTCTATACTTTTTAAAAAACCTACCATTTATTCAAAACCGATTGCAAAGCTTGAATCTGGAAGATTAGTCTTGATAAAAAAATGTAAAGAAAAATGGTGCAAAATTACTACTGGTAGCTTCAAAGGATGGATTTTCAAAAGTTCTCTGTGGGGAAAAATTAAATAAAATCTTTAGCTAAAGATTCTTTATTTTTTTTCTTTAATATCCCATCTAAGTCTATTCTTAATCTAGACACGTCAAATTTTATAT